>Ga0209614_1001656_pt1 | contig 15950 bp, 13 predicted proteins | sample BlaSprsedimmetaG_FD_185484 | JGI IMG/M metagenome (GOLD analysis project Ga0209614, IMG submission 185484) | Hot spring sediment bacterial and archeal communities from California, USA to study Microbial Dark Matter (Phase II) - Blank Spring... ... | reverse complement strand
GCAAAATTACCTGTATTGGTTTATCGCTATGAGCGATCAAATCAAAGAAAGCGAGAAGGTTAAATTATGGTTCTGGCTGTCATTAAGTGTTGTAAATGCACTTGCTGAATTGAAAAAATTAAAAATGGGCACACCATATATTAGTACATAGCCTGATTTTGCCTTCTGCCGCTTCCTTTAATTTAATCTGGTCATTGGATTGCACCGTCGGGAAAAAATTAAAGGTATGGATAACGTCAAAGGGTGTATCCACCCGGTTGATGCGGCCTACCCTTTGCATCATCCGAGTGGGATTCCACGGAATATCATAATTAATGACAACATTGGCACGGTGTAAATTGACGCCTTCAGAGAGCACTTCTGTGGAAATCAGGATGCGATGATCGTCTTTTTTGTGACGCGCGCGGGCATCAAAATTTTCGATGACTTTATCCCGGACGGATTCACCCGAATCGCCTGTAAACAGAAGCACCTTTCCTTGATATTGTTGATTTAGGTTTTTATACAGGTAATTGGCGGTTTCTTTTGATTCCGTAAAGATAATGAGGTGATTGTTTTTTAAAATGCGGTTTTTTGACAGCTCTTCTTTGAACCTTAACAGTTTTGGGTCACGCTCCACCTGCTGCCATAGGAATTTAATCTCTTTTAAGATTTCAAGGTCATGTTCCAGGTCTTTTTTCAGGTCATCCCTGAAATCCCTGCTTTCGTATTTTTCCGCCTTGCCTTCATCGATGAGCCTTTGAATCGCCTCGTCATCATCGTTTTCCAGCAGTTCAAATATCTTGTTGATATACTTTTTACTAACGTATACAAAACCGTTATCCAATTCCTTGAGGAACATTTCATAGGAATATAAGAATCGGTCCACCGAATTGCGGAACGCGAAAAAACTGCTTTCCAGGCGCTTGACCAGCAGGATTTTCATAAACCGTCCCATATTTCGCTGGGACTGGGCTTCAAGCTGATCGATCTTGCCTTCATAATATAGCATAGGCATGTAGCGGGCGTATTTGAACTTGTTGGCGATCAGGTCAATGGTCTTATTGAATATTTCATCTTCTGTATCATTCAATTCATAAAATAGCGGAGCGGGTTTTTGAACCCGGGGGAATTTCAACCTCTTCTCCTTAATATCGTTCTCAAAATATTTTTCGATTTCGGTACGGGTACGGCGTACCATCAGATATTTTAACACCTTGTCGCGAATTTCCCGGGCGTTCTCTTTTACGGTGCTGATGTATTCGGCATAGTTCTTCTTCCGATCCAGTTTCCTGAGTTTCTTCTCGAGGTTGCCGAAAAACGATTCCAGGTCGGGAAGGTTCGGGATAGTGCTTTTTTTGGTTTTCTGAAACAGCTTCAACAGGCTCAGGATATCCTGAGGAGTATTATTATAGGGTGTCGCCGTTACCAGGATCACCCGTTTGCCCCGGCAAATTTCAGCCAGTTTTTCATAGGTGATGGTGGTTTCCGTGCGAAACCGGTGGGCTTCGTCAATGATGATATTGGTATATTTCTCCGTCCCTCTGTTTAAGAGATCATCCAGTTTTCCGAGTGATTCAAAATCTGCGGGAACCCTGAAGTCTGAGAACACATTCGGCCAGGAACCCGGATTGGATTTTTCCAAAAGAAAGGGTGGTGCGATAACCAGGGTCCGTCCTTCCAGTTGACCGGCCAGCATGGCTGAAATGTAGGTTTTGCCAAGACCAACCACGTCAGAGATAAACACGCCGCCATATTCCAGAAGAATTTTTTTAGCATTCAACACCGCCTGTTCCTGGTATTCCAGTTTCTTGAACTCCTGGGGCAGATATTTAACGAAAACTTCATCCGCCTGGCTGAGTTCATCTTTAAAATATTCATAAAGAAATTTCAGATAGAGCTGATAGGGTGTAATGTTTTGACTCAGCCAGGTTTTTTTTTGAATTGTCTGCACATATTTCTCACTGACATCAACAGCGTTTTCCCACAATTCGTTGAATTTTTTCAGTGCAAATTGGTAATCTTCGGGTCGCTGTAACTCCACATTGAATTCCAGATTATCAACCAGGCCGGACTCCGTGAAATTGCTGGAACCGGTGATGACGCGGCCGGTGTCACGGTCGCCTTCCCGGAATGTCATGATATAGAGTTTGGCGTGGATTTTCTGCGATGGGTAGGCCCTGATTTCCAGTTTTCCATTTCTTATCCAATCAATAAATGTATGAACGCCTTCTTCAACATTTTGGTTGTCTTTGGAGTCAGCCATCTCGTTTTCGACAAGATTTTCTATTTCCTGTTTGGTTTCGGCATGGGAAAAATCAACCACCGCTTTTGGTTGCCTGTTTGCCTGCTCCAACATGTCGAATGTTTGCCTGTTTGTGCTTATGCCGATCAGGATTCGTATTTTGTCCGTCTTCTCAAGGACCGGATAAACAGCGTAAAAACCGCTGGAATAAAAGTATCCAACAAGACAGTCAAAAAAAGACGTGTCTTTTATGAGAGTTCTGAATCTTTCTTTAAGACTTTGATTTTCTTCGTTTGTGATAAATGATAAGGTTGAATTCATGTTTTTTCAGTGCCTTTTGTACCCTCAATATAACATTGGAACCAGGCCGCTATAGCATCGCACGGACTTTGCTTTTGATGCAAAGAGCGTGACAGGTGCTTCTTCGGCTTTAGTGGATATTTATACCTAAGGTATTTATCTGTTAATAAGTACTTTTCACATTGATTTTTGTAATATTTCAAAATTTGTTGTATTTTTACATTGCAGGACCGAAACTGTCTTTAGTGGCAGGTGTAGGCTCTGCTTTTTTTATGGCCTTAATATTCCTTCATCATCCTTCCTGGTTGCCTTCCTAAAGAGTACTGATTCGAGTCGCGAAAAAGCTTCATGAATTCCATAACGAGATTTACTTTCTACCGGACGTTCTCTTCTTAATAATGCATATGCAACAAAGTCAGTTAGTTGAATAAAATAAGACTGATGTGATTTTTTAAAAAAGGGATCTTCAATGATATTATCAATTGGAATATTCTTCATTTGCTCACCTGTATCTGCCCATATTCCAAATTGACTTGCGATTGGGTTATAGGTCCCCATCCTTCGTCTTAGTTTTGTATAGATAGCCTCCTTTCCTTCATCGCAAATTAAAAGAGCGTTAGTGTTTTCAGCCTGCGCAGTTCTATTAATTCTATTTAATAGTCTTTCAAATGCGAGTTCATCCTGTTTTATCGGGAAAACAGTATTAAAAATTTTTATTCCGGGCATACTTGCAATCAAATCCATGGCCTCTTTGAATATCTCACATCTTCTATGCCTGGTTACTACGTTGTCAGATATTTTACCCCTTCCAGACACAAATTTCCATGCATGCAACTCCTTATAAACATATATGCCGTCTTTTGCCTTCAAATAATGACGATAATCTTTTACTTGGTTAAAGCATATTCTCCAGGTGTGCTCAGGAATTGACAGAGCAGAAAATACTGAAACCTCTTCATCTTTTGAATCATCAATATAAACAAGGTCCATAAACCCGAATTTTGATTAGAAGGATTATTATTCACCTTAGGGCCTAACCCTGATTAAGTGTGCTCATGAAAAAACCAATGGTTGCACACCCTGGCTATCAAATTTAAAAACCGGCAGGGACCATACGTACTGCCCATCCTGATTAATCACATAAGCATAAATCAGGTGAAAGTTACAAAAATAATGTAACGGTTACCATGGTTTTTTGCGGAATGTTTTGAACAGGAAAATCACGGGTGGCAAAGTTTAGGGGTTTAGTTATTCAAATATTGGAAAACCGGAGGATTAAATGACCGGGTGATGGGCCTGAGGAGAGAGGGTGCGTGTTGAACCGGCCAGGCGGGAAAACATTTTTATGTGTTGCCATGAAACAAACCTGCCGGCCCGGTTGTTTGACAAATAAACCTCTCAAACATGATTACCGCTCATTACCGTGAAAAAAACATCAGGCAAACACCCCACGGGGTGGATGTAAGGGAACTGTACAGCAAAGAACCGGCCCAGGCCATCCATATCCTGCTGCAACCCGGTGAAAGCCTCAAACCGCATATTACCCCGGTGGATGTGTTTTTTTATGTGCTGGAAGGAAACCCCACCATCCATGTAGGCAGGGAGAGCCGTTCTTTTCCTGCCGATACGCTTGTGGAAAGTCCGGCCCGCATTCCACACCACATCAGTAACGAATCGGATACTCAGGTCCGCATCCTGGTGGTCAAGGCCCCCCGCCCCACACAGGCCACCCGGCTGCTGTAAATGCGTATGACAAAAACCGTCCCGGCCCACCCGCATATTGCTTTCAGAATGCCCCTGTGTGTCACCACAGCGCAGGACATTATGTAGCACGCCTGCCAGAGAGGAGATTATTCAAATACAAGGAAATATATTTCTATTCCAGGTATTCTGCTATTTTCTGCAGCAGCACACCGGGCTTGATGGGCTTGGCCAGGTAATCGTTGCATCCGGCCTCGCGGCTTCTGGCTTCGTCTCCTTCCATCGCATAAGCGGTCTGGGCAATGACCGGAAGGTCTTTACGCAGCGCCCTGATCCTCCGGGTAGCCTCATAGCCGTCCATTCCCGCCATTTTGATATCCATTAGCACCAGGTCAATCTCAGGATGGTCCCTGACCATATCCACCGCCTCCTGCCCGCGGGTGGCCCGTAAAATGGATATGCCGGTCTTTTTCAGCACCTCATGCAGGTACAGGTAATTGCTTTCCTCATCCTCGGCTATCAGCAAGAACCGGCCTTCCCAATGGTATTTCCCTGCCATACGGGCCACTGACCAGCCCGAGGTTTCCGGCTCCTCCACCGGTTCATATGGCAGGGTAAACCGGAAACAGGATCCCTTGCCGGGTTCCGATTCAACCCAAATCTTTCCTCCCATCAGTTCCACCAGGTTTCTGGAAATAGCCAGACCGATTCCCGTGCCACGGTAAATACGGTCGGGACGTTTATCTTCCACTTTGAAAAACCTTTCGAAAATCTCTTGCTGGTGTTGAGGCGGGATACCTATCCCGCTATCGCAGGTATAGAATTCCAGCTCTTCCCCGCGGATATGGCAACCGACTTCGATGCGGCCGTTATCGGTAAATTTCACGGCATTGGTCAGCAGGTTCGATAGTACCTGTTTCAACCGGGTTTTATCGGCACGCATTCTCAGATGGGGTGAAGGTATTTTGTATTCCAGGGTAATGTTGCTTTTTTCGTTTTTGATCAGTAACTGAAGAAAAATCATTTTCAATTCTTCGAAAAGTTCCTGCAGTTCAAATTCTACAGGGAATATCTCAACCTGTTCGGCCTCGATTTTTGAAATATCGATGATGTCTTCGATAAGCTGGAGCAGATAAATGCTGTTGTCGTTGATGATCCTTACGTACTGGTTCTTCTCTTCTTCGGTAACAGGCTCTGCCAGCAACTGACTGAAACCCAGAATGGAATTCATGGGAGTGCGGATCTCGTGACTCATATTGGCCAGAAAGGCCGATTTGAGGCGGTCGGACCGGCGTGCTTTTTCCCTCTCCCTGATAAAAATGTTTCTGGCAGCCGAAACCAGGAAGGTAGCCAGCACGGAGTATATGGCCAGGGCGCTGTACACATCCACCACCCGCTGATCATCTGAGGTATACCGGATAACGTGTTCACCATAATGGTATTCCACCCATGCCAGGGCAACCAGGTTAACAAAGAAAGCTCCCACGAAAACATTCCTGATGGGCCCTTCCCATACCAGAATGAGAATGGAATAAAAAACAATATATACATAGAGGATAGGGCCTGCTGAAGCCGAATTCTGATACCAGAGTAAATCGAGCAGAACGAAAAGGGTGATGGTCATAAGCCATTTACCTGCCATATATTTCTTACTGAAACGGGATACCCAGTAGATGAACAACATGACCGGTACCCCCAGGAAAGTGAGCAGGGTAAGCCAGAACCCCAGGTCAAGCGACAGGTTGATTACACTAGCCACCAGCAGGGTAATAATAACCAGAAGAAGAATAAGATGGTTAAAGCGGTTTTCCAGGCCGGTTTCGACCGAATCCCCCAGCAATTGATCAGTCCATTTTTTCAGCATACAGAAAATCTTTCCAGGCAGGCACTTTACCTTACTGAAGGTGGCAAATACAAAAATTCATTCCCATAGTGAGGTTGCAAACCAGATAAAGGCCTGTTCAGAAAGTTTTCACATCCGTTTTCCCTTCTTCCGTGAACGAAGACATATCGATCCATTGCAGCATCACAATCTTCCAGTCTCCCTTGATCTTTTCCATGAACCGGAATTCTTTCGAAAAAGTGTTCATCGGTTCTCCCTTGTAATCAAAATACATATTCTGATCAAAGAACACCAGGGCTCCATCGCCGCAAAATTCGAACCGCCAGTTCGACCGTTCTACCCGGTAATTGGTGTAATCTTTCCAGTTGGCATTGGTACTGGCTTTGAAAAAGGCGTATACTTTTTCCCATCCCGCATATTCCTTGTATCCATTGCTGCCTACCGAAATCCGGGTGGCGTTTTCCGTATTGGCCCAGGTTTTTACCAGATTGACCAGATCCTGCTTGAGGTAGCTGCTGGTTTCCTGTTTGATCACATTTTTGATGGCTTCTATTTCGGCATCGGTGTCCTGTACATCCTTCTTGCATCCCGGCAGAAGGAACAGGGTAAGGAGGAAAAGAATTGAGAAACGTTTCATATCGCAGATATTTAGGTGGTTCTAAAATCTATTAAAAGATATGAAATTTTTGAGAACAAGTCAATAAAAAACCCGCCCGGCGACGGGTTTTGCACAATAAATCGTTCTATGATATTCTAATCGGTTTTCTCCCAGCGCAGCACCACATAATACCCCAGTTCCGGGAAGCTTCTGTAGTTATCGAGATAAAGGGTTTTATCTCGTTTATAATATTCGTATTTCATGCTCCAGGTTTCGGAGGTCTCTTCGGGGGGAGTAAAAAAGATGTATCCCGAAAACACTTTTCCCTCCGTTCCAAAAACGGCCGTTTCGTATTCCGTGGTATAGTTGTAATCGCCCGTTTCACTGTGGGCTTCGGTGATCACGGTATCGTCTTTTTTTGTAAAGCTGAGACTATAATCTATTTCATAAGAGGTTGTGGCCAGGTCAAGTGTTCCCTCAAATATTTCCAGGGGGTACATCCGCCCGTCGTAATACTCCCCTCCCACCAGGCGGTATTCCCCTTCCAGGTTATAATCGTTGTACAAACTGCAGCTTCCGCAAAGCATCAAAACCGCCAGCACAAGGGCAGAAAGAATGGGCGGCAGGGGGACATACAAACGGTAATGAGCCACGGTAAGGTTCTGTTTATTGCAAATTTAACACATTATCCGGTTATGAAACGAAAAACCGTGAAAAAGAGTTACATTCCGAATGCTCAGCGGCTTTTCATCCTCGATTTGATCCTTTCCACCTCGTTTTTAAGCTGTGCCACGGTAGACAGCAGTTTTTCCTCGGGCAAAACGGGGTCGGGGATTTCTTCGCTGATGTAATGCACGAATTTCCAGATCTCTTTGATCTCACCCACCGGCACCTCGTAGGGAGGGTAAAGGGGATTCAGGGAAAACAACCGCAGGATGCCTTCTTCCCTGATCAGGTTTTCCACGATCTTGAACACGATCCCGTCGTCAAGGGTGAATACCACACAGGCCTGGCCGGTAACCAGGTTTTCCCAGTCGGTCACATACTCGCCGGTTACCCAGGCCCCGTGGGGTATGGGCAGCATGGAATCGCCCTGGAGCTGGAAGGTACGGTATTTCCTTTCCGGCGAGAGGAAGGGAAGCTGGAAACGGGGCAGCTCGCTGATGTATTCGGGGTCGGCATACCCTGTGCGGTAGCCTGCCTTGGCCTTTTCAGGTACCAGTTCAATGTTCTCGCGGTTACTCTGGTCTATGGTGGTAGCCAGCACGCGCAGCCCGCTTCCGCGGATGTACACATCGCTTCCGTGCTCGAGCTGGTAAAGCTGGCTTTCCGACAGGGCGGAAAGGTCAACGGTGAGCAGGGTATCGACGGCCACATGGAAATACCTGGAGAGGGCCAGCAGCCCGTCCACACCGGGCTCGGCCACCCCGTTCTCATAGCCGCTGTAGGTGGAACGTTTGATGCTCAGCGCCTGCGCCACATCGTCCTGGGTGCGGTGTTTGCGCTTGCGTAACAGTTTCAGGTTGTTGGGTAAGTGGGACATGGAGAAGGATTGTTTAGCTGTTTAGAGGTTTAGGGGTATATTGAGATTTTTCGGGGGCATTGATTTTCCCGGTGAGCAGATCTTTTCATCTGCGAAATCAGATTGAATTGCCCACCGGCAGGAAAATCCGGCAAAACCCTGTAAATTTTCTTTACCAGTTCGGGAAAAAGTTTCCATACATGAAGCTTTTCAAACGAATAGATATGTTTCATTGCATCCTGTTTTTTTCGTTATATAAACTTAAAATCTTCATGCTCCTGATAAACCCTCAATAAAAACCCCTCCACATTTTTTTTGTCAATTCCATTTCAAATGCTTATATTTTAATCATCAATTTTGACGAAATTTTAATCAAATATACAATAAACATTTGAAAAACAAAATTCCGGCTTGATTTTTTTACAGGAGAACAGCGAAATGGAATACGGGAACAGAAGCGTGCTGCACCTCGACCTGGATACGTTTTTCGTATCAGTGGAGCGGCTGCACAACCGGTCGCTGGAAGGCAAACCGGTGATCATCGGGGGATTGTCCGACCGCGGGGTGGTGGCCGGATGCAGCTACGAGGCCCGCCGGTTCGGGGTACATTCGGCCATGCCCATGAAAATGGCCCGGCTTCTGTGCAGTGAGGCCCTGTTCATCCGGGGCGATATGGAACGCTACACCCGCCACTCGGAAGAGGTTACCCACCTCATTGCCGAACGGGCTCCCCTGTACGAAAAAGCCTCGATCGACGAGCATTATATCGATGTGAGCGGAATGGACCGTTTTTTCGGCTGCCTCAGGTGGTCGCGCGAGCTGCGCGAAACCATCATCCGGAAAACCGGCCTGCCCATCTCCTTCGGCCTGTCGGTGAACAAAACCGTGTCGAAAATCGCCACCGGCGAGGCCAAACCCAACGGCATACGCAACGTGCCGGGCGAAAGGGTGCAGCCTTTCCTCGACCCCCTGTCCATCCGGAAAATCCCCATGATCGGTGAAAAAACCTTCCGCCTGCTTCGCTCCATGGGTATCTCCACCATCGCCATCCTCCGGCAGATGCCGCCGGAAATGATGGAAAAGGTGATGGGAAAGAACGGGACCGATATCTGGAAAAAAGCCAACGGCATTGACAACAGCCCGGTAGTGGCTTTTTCCGAACGGAAATCGCTCAGCACCGAACGCACTTTTGAGCGCGACAGCATCGATATACCGGCCATGGAAAGGCTGCTGGTACGCATGGTGGAAAAGCTGGCCTTTGAAATGCGGATCCGGCAGCGGCTTACTTCCTGCGTCACGGTCAAGATCCGCTATGCGAATTTCGACACCCATACCCTGCAGAAACGCATCCCCTATACCTCGTTCGACCACATTCTTACCGATGTAACCCTGGCGCTTTTCAGGCAACTGTACCGGCGGCGGATACGCATCAGGCTGGTGGGCGTGCGGTTCAGCCACCTGGTACAGGGCGTGCAGCAACTGAATATGTTCGACGACCGGCCCGAAGCCGCCGGCCTCTACCTGGCTATGGACCGCCTGCGCCGGCGCTACGGCCCCGATGCGGTAAGAAGGGCATCGGGATGGAAGTAAGTACCCCGTAATCCGTAACAAACCAGCATGCTTCTGAACAACCACACATATTACAGCCTGCATTACGGCACCCTGTCGCCGGAAGAGCTGGTAGCCGAAGGGAAACGCGTCGGGGCGGAAGCCATGGCCCTGACCGACATCAACAATACCTCGGCCATTTTCGATTTCGTGAAGGAATGCAGGCAGGCAGGCATCCGGCCGGTGGCCGGCATCGAGTTCCGCACGGGCGACCGGCTGCTGTACACCGCCCTGGCCCGCAATCGCGAAGGGTTCCGCGAACTCAACGAATTCCTCAGTCACCACAACCTCACAAACACCCCCCTGCCTCCCACCCCACCGGCTTTTGAAAACGCATGGGTGATCTATCCCTTTGGCAGACGGCCGGCCACCGGTCTGAACGATCACGAATGGATCGGGGTGGCTCCCCCGCAAATATCCCGCCTGGTGCAAGCCGGCAGGGAAACCCGCCGCATGGTGGTGATGCATTCCGTTACCTTTCGCCATCCCTCCGACCATTTCATCCACAAAAATCTGCGGGCCATCGAACACAACCTGCTGATCAGCCGCCTGCAACCCCCGCAAATGGCTGCCCCCGGCGAAACCATGCTCCCGCCCGCCCGCCTCAGGGAACGGTTCGCCCCCTGGCCGGAAATCATCCGGAATACCGAAACCGTGCTAGATTCCTGCTCGTTTGAATTCGACTTCACAACCTGCAAGAACAAAAAAACCTTTACCGGCGATGCGGCCGGCGACCGGCAACTGCTGGAAAAGCTGGCCCGCGACGGGCTGGAGTACCGCTACGGCAAAAACCACACGGAGGCTGCCCGGCGGGTAGAGCATGAACTCGGCATTATCCACCGCCTGGGATTTTCCTCGTATTTTCTCATTGCCTGGGATATCATCCGCTACTCCATGTCGCGGGGCTTCTACCACGTGGGACGCGGCAGCGGGGCCAACAGCGTGGTGGCCTACTGCCTGAAAATCACCGATGTCGACCCCATCGAGCTGAACCTGTATTTCGAACGGTTCATCAACCCCAAACGCACCAGTCCCCCCGATTTCGACATCGACTATTCCTGGAAGGAACGCGACGAGGTACTCGATTACATTTTCCTGCGCCACGGACGGAACCACACCGCCCTGCTGGGAACCACCTCCACTTTCCGTAGCCGCTCCATTCTGCGCGAGCTGGGCAAGGTATACGGATTACCCGCCGATGAGATCGACGCCCTGGCCGATGCCCCCGGCAACGAAGAAAGCCAGGACCACATTGCCGGAAAGATTATGCGAATAGGCCGTCGCATTATAGATTTCCCCAATCTTCGCAGTATTCATGCCGGGGGTGTGCTGATCTCCGAAGAGCCCATCACCTGTTACACCGCCCTCGACCTTCCGCCCAAGGGATACCCCACCACGCAATGGGACATGTACGTGGCCGAAGACATCGGGTTCGAAAAGCTCGATATCCTGAGTCAGCGGGGCATAGGGCATATACGCGACTGTGCGGAGATTGTGCGGAAAAACCGGGGCATCCGCATCGATGTGCACGACGTGGCCCGCTTCAAGAACGATCCCCGGGTAAAAAGCCAGTTGAAATCGGGAAAAACCATCGGCTGCTTCTATATCGAAAGTCCCGCCATGCGCGGCCTGCTCAGAAAGCTGCAGTGCAACACCTACACCGCCCTAGTGGCCGCCAGCTCCATCATACGCCCGGGGGTGTCCCGCTCGGGCATGATGAAAGCCTACATCCACCGGTTCCACCACCCCGGCGATTTCAGCTACATTCACCCTGTGATGAAGGAGCAGCTAAGCGAAACCTATGGCATCATGGTGTACCAGGAGGACGTGCTCAAGGTATGCCACCATTTTGCCGGCCTCGACCTGGCCGATGCCGACGTGCTGCGGCGGGCCATGAGCGGGAAGTACCGCTCGAAACAAGAATTTCAGAAGATCAGAGACAGGTTCTTTGACGGTTGCCGGGAAAAAGGCCGACCCGAAGAAACGGCCCGGGAAGTATGGCGGCAGATTGAATCCTTTGCCGGGTATTCCTTCTCCAAGGCCCATTCGGCCTCGTACGCCGTGGAAAGCTTCCAGAGCCTGTACCTCAAAGCCCATTTCCCCCTCGAGTTCATGGTGGCGGTAATCAACAATTTCGGGGGATTTTACCGCACCCGGGTGTATGTGAACGAGGCCGCCCGCGCCGGCGCCCGCATCGAGCTGCCCTGCGTGAACCACAGCGAATACCTCACCACCATTGCCGGCGAGACCATCTACCTGGGCTTCGTGCACCTGCAGAACCTCGAACACCGATTAGGCAAAGCCATCCCTGAAATGCGCGAACGGTACGGCCCCTACCTCGACCTGGAAGATTTCATCCACCGGGTGCAGCCGGGGCTGGAACAGCTCATCCTGCTGATCCGCATCAACGGTTTCCGGTTCACCGGCAAAAGCAAGCAGGAACTGCTGTGGGAAGCCCACCTGCTGGTACGCCATGAGCCGGCCACCCCCGCTCCCACTCTTTTCTACACGTCCCCGAAATCGTATACCCTGCCTGCCCTGGAGCAGAGCCGCCTGGAAGATGCCTGGGATGAGATCGAGCTGCTGGGATTCCCCGTTACCCTGAACGATTTCGACCTGCTGAAGATCCGGTCGCGGGGCGAGGCCACGGCGGCTACCCTTCTGCAGCACACCGGCCAAACCATCCGCATGGTGGGAAACCTGGTCACCACCAAGTATGTGCGCACCGTAAAAAAAGAAGTGATGTATTTCGGCACATTTCTCGATGCCAGAGGCGATTTTTTCGATACGGTACATTTTCCCTCTTCCCTGAAAAAATATCCCTTCCGGGGAAAAGGACTGTACCTGATGCTGGGTAAAGTGGTGGAAGAATTCGGCTTCCCCAGCCTGGAAGTACAGAAAATGGTGAAGCTTCCCGTAAAGGAAGATCCACGTTACACATCATAAAACGATGGCGGAAAAAAGATCAGTACCGCCAGGGAAGGGGCAGATAGCTGTTGTTTCTGTGGAAGGGAGAGTAACCGAAGCCGAAGGGATTGTTATCGTAATGAAAGGAAGCTCCCAGGCTGATGCCTTTGGTGAGCTGGTAATCCAGACTCATCGACATGCCCTGGAAATCCATATTCTGGGGAAAAATGCCGCTGTTCTGACCAAAGGTTGCCGGAGCAAAATTTTTATATGCCGTACCGGAAATCAACAGTTTCGGCGTAACCAGGTACTGCCCGCTGGCATAGGCCAGCATGGAAGATCCCGAACCGGAGAAGCTGTTCATGCCTTCTGCTGCCGGCATAGCAAAGGAAGCGTTCATGCCGGTGGTCGATAACACCACTCCCCCGGTAAGCCTGAAACGCTCGGAGGCCTGATAGCTGAACCGGGGCGCCAGGTACGTACTGAAAACATTTCCCGTGCTCCCCATAGAACCGAAGGAAGTGCCCAGATCGATATCCAGGTCGAAATTGCCGGGCTGCATCAGATCCATGCCGAAAGCATCATCCGTCTGCATCCGGGCATCGGGAGTGCGTGGCGGAACACTGAACATGCCGGGATACCTGAATAACCCCTGTCCCTGCAGGAATCCCGTGCCGGTCATCATCAGGCACAAAACAAGAAGATAGGTCCGTTTCATTTTTTCCTGCCTCTTTTCCCTTTCCGGGTTTGATACAAATTTATGCTTTTTTTGTGAACGGCAAAAAAATAATATCCCCTGCCCCGCCGGGATCCGGTTTTTTCATGATATGGTCATGCATCCCGTTCCAGGCCCTGACAGTGCGTCATATCTTCGTTCCGGCAGGCTCTTTCCGTTTCGGTGGACCTATCCATTCGGGATACCATTCCCTGAAGAACCGCATCCGCAGGGAATCCATCCTCCGGAACATCTCATCCATGTGGAAGAAATCTTCTTCCCACCGCTGGTGAAAGTAATCCTCACCGAAGAAATCGCGGTGAAACAGGGAATCGTTCCGGAAGGGATCGATCAGGCTTCTCTCCCAGATATCGGGAAAATGCTGGCCGAAATAAAAGTGAAACGACTTCAGCAGGCTGTCGATCTGTACCCGCATGGTATCGCCCCTGCCCGTGCGGTATGACCATACATAGGTGGAGTCGTACCGGATAATGTTCCCGTGCTCATCCACCTCTCTGGTCACATTCCAGCTTTCCTGCGGCTTACCGGTTTCGGCCTGTGTTTTCTCTTTCCCTTTCTGTTCCTTTTTTGTTTCCTGGGCCACTACCCCGGCAGTGCACAAGCATGTCAGAACACAGAAAAAGACGGCTCTTTTCATGGCTCCGGCAGTTTATGATTTCCGTTAACGTGGTTTTCAGAATATCCTCTTCCTGAATGACCTGCCATCCAGAGCCTGCCGAAGTAGTGTTGATATGTCCCCCACAAACATCTCGCCTCCTCCGGCATGGCCCTGCATGACTCGGGGCTCCTGCCCCTTTTTTTGCGGACCTTTCAATCCGGGCCGCTGTTTCTGATGTCAGCACAAAGTTATAATGAGCCGGGATATATTGTATAATAGGCTGTATTAAAAAATGTTAAAATGGATTAGGGTTTTGGGGTGCATAGGTTCAGATATTGGGGGGGCCTGAGGCTGGCGTAATCGGGTGATGAAGTAATGGAGGTGAGGAGATTAATGAAATAATCCCCTTGCTTTTTTTTATATTTTCATCCCACCGGCCATTGTTTCGCTCCGTTCCCGGAACGGAGCGACATGCTTTTTTGAGGGCAAAAAAGCATGCAAAAAACCGGGAAACCGGTGAAAAATTCCTATATTCACCGTTCTGTTGATCTTTTTCTACTAAGCGGAAACGATGAACCGGCGTGGCCATTAAGTCCCGTAAATCAAAAAACCAAAAAAATCATTCTTTGTTTTGATACGCCTTCAAAGACCCCGAACCATTCTATCAATCTTTTTGTTGCTGTTTCTGGCATCCTGCCATTCCGATTACCTTTCCCTGAGCTATAAAATTCACCACAGCGCTGCCTGGAATGATGACCATACGCGGATAGCCCTGTTTATTACCACAAAAGCATTCAGAGCGCCCAAAGGAATAGCACGCTTTCCCGATGGCGGAATATCCAAAACGGTATATACAGAAACATCGCTTTATCTGTTTGAGCCTGATACAAAATCCATTTATAAAACAGGCCGCCTGGAAAACTTCCCTGTCCAGTGGAATATAAAAATTGCGTTCAGCGATTCACTGGTGTATTACTCCGTTTCACCGCCAACAGAGTGGGAACAGAAACTGGAAAATGCAGAAACAGAATCCGATTCGCTAAAGATATATGCCTTGAAAGAAGCATACTCCCACCCTTTTGTATTTAACGAAAGAACAAAGGAAATAAGCCGTGCAGACTCATCCACATTTTCCAGGCTGTATTCTGAAGAAAGGAAAGCTGATATACAGCCACTTTATAATCAGATCAATGAAGTCCCTCTTTCTGAGCTGGGCCTAGTTCTGCAGGAAATCTATCCCAAACCGGCTAAGGAATACATCAACGATTTCATATCCTCGTCAAAAGGCGGATCTGCTCTGACCAAACGTGCAATAGCCGAGCAAATCATAGCCCCCCTGAGCAAAAGCGAAATCAGAAGCATATTAAAAAGCATTAACGAATACGGGGATAATCTGGAAGGTTTGGAAAAGCAGGAGTACGAGTTCTATTCGGAAGACAAAATCAAACTGCTGAAAAAGCTCCTGTAAATTTCCCCTGAAAAAGGTAAACCCGTTTTCGTAATAATACACCTGAGAAACCGAAAAAATATCACTGTTATCCGACTAAATTCTAAAGTCGGTATTTTTTCTTTTGTAATGCCCATAAACAGGGCATTGGTTTTTCATTTTTCAAATTGACCTCCCCCCATATCTTTAGTAAATAGGGCCAGTTGCAATGTTTCATCCGGAGATCCTCTGGCAATCTGGTAACTCCGGTTTTTGCTCCTGAGCAGCACACACACATCCAGCATGCTGATCAAATGCATTCTTACAAGGGCTGCCACTACTGAGAAAGCCTTTTTTGTCTGGGCTATCTTCTGTATGACTGTTAGTAATAACTGGGCAATCAGCGTACACCATACCTGGGTTCTTATGGCATTCTCGTTCTCTCCATAGAAATAGTGCAGCTGGAAGTTCTGTTTCATCTTTTTAA
>Ga0209614_1001653_pt1 | contig 15963 bp, 17 predicted proteins | sample BlaSprsedimmetaG_FD_185484 | JGI IMG/M metagenome (GOLD analysis project Ga0209614, IMG submission 185484) | Hot spring sediment bacterial and archeal communities from California, USA to study Microbial Dark Matter (Phase II) - Blank Spring... ... | reverse complement strand
TCCTGTTTTTTTTAATAATTAGTATTGTGTTTCTGTATATATGTTCAGAAAACAGGCAAAAGGTAACCCGGGAAATGGATGTTGTGCAGCATGTGCCTTTCAGTCTTATTGCCATTCAATTTTTAAAAACCGCTTGAATAAACGAAAATCCAGTTTTTCAGCCCCGGCTTTTTTTACTTTTTAGTTTTGGGTTGTTTGCTTATTTTTGCATCCGAATTTGATAATCAGGAAAAATGACAAAGAAACCGACAGTTCTTAGCGGGATACGGCCAACAGGCTATCTTCACCTCGGAAATTATTTCGGGGCGGTTCGCAATTTTGTTCGCATGCAGGAAGATTTTAACTGCTTCTTTTTTATTGCCGATATTCATTCGTTAACTACGCATCCAACCCCTGAAAATTTGCAATCGGGAGTAAAACAGGTGCTGGCCGAATACCTGGCCTGCGGCATCGACCCGGAAAAAGCCACCATTTACATCCAGAGCGATGTGCCGGAAGTGACCGAATTATATACCATTTTGAATATGAACGCTTATCTGGGCGAGTTGGAGCGTACCACTTCGTTTAAAGACAAAGCCCGCCAGCAGCCCGAGAATGTAAATGCCGGGCTGCTTACCTACCCCGTGCTGATGGCTGCCGATATCATCATCCACAAGGCCAATTTTGTGCCCGTGGGAAAAGACCAGGAACAAAACCTGGAGATGGCCCGCAAATTTGCCAAACGTTTCAACCGGATGTACAAAAAGAAAGTGTTTCCCATTCCGCAACCTTACACATTCGACGGGAAAGACATGATAAAAGTACCGGGACTAGACGGCAGCGGCAAAATGGGCAAATCGGAAGGAAACGCTATCAACCTGTTTGAAGATCCGAAATCCATTCGCAAAAAGGTGATGCGGGCCGTAACCGACTCGGGCCCCACCGAAATGAACCAGGCAAAACCAGAGCCCATCCAAAATCTGTTCTCACTCATGGAAATTGTTTCAGAACCGTCAACCGTTACACATTTTAATGAACTGTACAATACATGTGAAATCCGTTATGGCGACATGAAAAAGCAACTGGCAGAGGATATTATCGCTTACACCTCGCCAATTCGCGACCGGATTATTGACATTTTGAAAAATGATACGTATCTTGCACATGTTGCAAAAACAGGTGCTGAAAAAGCACGCGAGTCGGCCTCAAAAACCCTGGCCGAAGTAAAAAATGTAGTTGGATTTAAAAAGTTGTTTTAATACAGCATATACCCTAATTTGCATTGATGCCGGGCTGTTGCCCGGCTTTTTTGTTTAGTTGAATTGAATCATATCAACCAGTTTTAAAAAATAATCCGTTGACCAGATTTCCAAATCCCTGGTGTTTTTAACAAATGGCCGAACATCATCTTTTACCAGATTGATTTTTGTTTGTCGGATTTTTTCTTTCAACCGGATTAAAAAACTTTCAGGTGAAATATCAGGGTTCAGATTATTCAATTGAACCGCTCTTTGCCTGAAATGTTCAAAATTCAGCGCTGTATTATTTCTCACAAACCATTCAAAATCGTACCAGTCGCGGCCTTTTACCCTGTTTCTCCAGATACGGAAAAGCAAGGCATGCATTTTTCCTGCATATAAGTCGGGCAAAGAGTAACAGCGACACATAAACGAAAACGGAAGAAGTAGCAACTTGTATTCTGTGGTAAATTCAGAAGGAGGATTAATGTCCACTTCTATTTTAATTTTTATCTGCTTTTCCGTTCTGAACCGGACATTGTAAATGGCTGTAGTATCTTTTAAAAATGCGGATTCAACATTTGTGCTGACTTTTTTTTCCTTTTTTTGAATTTCCACCTCTTTGCCGAGTGCATTGAACTCACTGATGATGGGTTCGAAATAATTTTCAAGTCTGAAAAATTCATCGGGTTCCAGCAACGAAAAATCCATATCTTCCGAAAATCTGGGAACACCGTAAAAAATTCTAAGACAGGTGCCGCCGTAAAAAGCTGCTTTATTAAAAAATCCACCCCGGTACAATCCGGCCAAAACAATCTGTTGCATCACCTCGTGCCGGGCATTTACCAAATCATCATTGGTTTTAATTTTATAACGGGAAAGCATTTCGTCAAACACACTCATTTTTTAAGCAATTTTAAAAGATGCATTAATACTGATTTTTTTCTGCCAGATTCGATGCATTTTTTGATAATGCCGGATTCAAAATTTTTAATTGCAGAGAGTTCTATTCTTAAATCTTCTTCGAGATAAATTTTCATTGCTTTAACCGATTGAATCCTGAGTCGTGGAGTAGCAATAATTAAATCGCACAATGCTTTTTCAGGAGTGGCAATGAGAAAAGCATACTTTTTATCAATGATTTCCTGCCGGATACCAACGGGGTAATAGATCGTTTCAACTGATACATATTCGAAATCGCCCAAAGGTGTCGTAAAAATTTTACTTCTCTTTTGGGTTGCAGAACGAACAGTATATACCTTTTCCGGTATTAATCCGTAAAATGAAAGTGCAGTTTCAAAAGAAATATAAGATGGCCCGTAAAGATGGTTTGCTATCAGCTCTTTGAAAATCGGTTGATTGTGTATTTCAGGTGAAACCACAAAAAAACCTTTTTTCAGCCGAATAAGAAAACCTTTTTTCTCGAGTGCTGAAATTTTGTCTTTTGGATATTTAAAATCTGGATAAAATGCAGCCAGTGTTCCAAAATCAATGGGTATGCTACCCAGATTTACCAGATTCTTCATTTTATTTTTTTACAAAAATAGCAATATTTACATAGATAATCGATAAAATATCGAATATCTATACAAAATTTACTTTTTTTGAAGTAATTAATAAGGAGGTCTGATTCTGTAACATATCCAAATAAGTTTGTATATTTCACTCTTAAAACGATTAACCATGAAAAATATCAACCGAAGAAAGTTCATCGCCGGCACTGCTGCCCTCTCTGCGTTTTCGATTTTAAAACCAGCCACCGTTTTCGGAACATCGGCCAATTCTGCCATTCGAATGGGAATCATTGGTTGCGGAAACCGGGGAACTGCAGTCATTTCCGACATGGTGAACCACACCAGTGCGCGAATTTTTGCCATGGCCGACCTGTTTGGCTACCAACTGGAAAATGCCCGACCAAGGTTCAATGATTTAAACCTGAAAAACGACGGTGCAAAAATAGATTCGTCCAAAATATTCCGCGGTTCGCGGGCTTACCTGGAACTAATAAACGACCCCGGAGTGGATGCTGTTCTGGTTTCTTCACCGGCCTACACACACCCCGATTTCCTGGAAGCCGCGGTTGATTCCGGAAAACATGTTTACTGCGAAAAACCGGTAGCGCCCGATGTGGCAGGTTGCAAACAGGTCATCCGCGCCGGGCAGAAAGCCGATGGGAAAGTAAGCGTAGCCATCGGGTTTCAGATTCGCCATGCCACGCCTTACATCGAAATGGCCGATCGCATCCGCCGCGGCGACATTGGCGAGGTAGTCAATGTTCAGCTCTATTACATCTCTTCCGGAAGCGGCAGAAAACAACCGGTGGGGAATTCCCCCGAGGAGTTTATGATTCGCAACCATTTCCATTTCCGTGAACTTTCAGGGGGAATCCTGCTCGACCAGGGCATTCACATGCTGGATGTGTGCAACTGGGTGTTGAATGAAAAACCAGGAAATGCACTTGGTATGGGCAACCGTAAAGGCGAACCCGATTTTGGCGATACATTCACCAATTATCAGGTCATTTACGGATATCCGCAGGAAAGGAATGTGAGTCTGCACTCCACTCAGTTCGGCCCAAAATTTAACGATGTGTGCGCCCGGTTCATAGGCACAAAAGGAGTTGCCGAAGCCCATTACAGCCGCGGTGTTTACATTGAGGGCGACAATCCGTGGGATTCGGGTGTGGTGAAAGGCGAACCCACAGAACAACAAAGGGCTGCCGGTGCTTTTACTTCAGCTTTGTACGATTCCACCCCCAATAAAGTGAAGGCCTTCATCCAAAGCATCGAAACCGGCAATCTTATCAATGAAGCATATTCCGGCGCCACTTCTACACTTTCAGCCATTTTGGGACGAATGAGCGCCACTTCAAAAGAAGAAACTACATGGGATGAAATGTACTATTCCAACCAGAAATATGATTTGAACATGAACCTGAAGCAATTCGATAATTTTTGAAACGCTTTTTCAATGATTAAAAAATACAACTCCGTTTTTACCGGAATTCTTCTTTTTCTCTCAGTTGTTTGTTTTAGCCAGGTTAAACTTTCAAAACTTATTAGCGACGGCATGGTTTTGCAGCGGAATACAAAAAACCCGGTTGCCGTGCGTTGCGGCTGGGCTGATAATCCTGGGGAAGCTAATTCTTACAATAAGGAAGGACTACCGGCAGCACCATTCAGAACAGACAACTGGTAAACGAAAATGCACACACAAACATGCTAACAATCTGCTGTTTCCGGCAGAGATTCCAAAGCATGACTAAGGTACTTTTTATGCCGGTTTACAAGAAATATAAATTCTTTCTGGCGCATCTCACGGGTTTTTTCGATCAATTCACTTAGGGGCATATTGCAGTATTCATTCAGCGAGCAATCCACCTCACATAAAGGAGACTGACAAAAAAGCAAGTGCCGGAAAAATATTGTCCTCATATCCATTTTAAGGCATTTATAACATCATTGGCTGATTCAAAGATATTGTATTTTCATCGAAATATGTATAGGCAAATAGCTGAATCCTTCTTCCCGGAATGCCTATATTTCATGGTTTTATTTCCCGATAATCTCAGATAAAGGCAGAGAATTGGGGTGAAAAACTTTTAAAAGCTGAAAATAATCGCCATATTTATCCTTTAAAAAGTTAAAAACATGAACAAATCATTCGTCCTTTTCTCTGCTTCCATTGTATTGTTTGCGTCATGCCATAACCAGCAAAAACAGGCTGAAGTGCCCCAAAAACCCAACATCGTTTACATTCTGGCCGATGATTTGGGCTACGGCGATTTAAGCTGTTACGGACAGGAATTATTTTCCACGCCCAACATAGACAAACTGGCGGAAAACGGTCTGAAATTTACCCAGCACTATTCCGGCTCTACGGTTTGTGCGCCCTCCCGGTCGTCGCTCATAACCGGCCAGCACACCGGCCACACGTTTATTCGCGGCAATAAGGAATGGCAGCCCGAGGGCCAGTATCCACTGGAAGCCGAAGCTTACACGCTGGCTGAAGCTTTGCAGGATGCCGGTTATGTTACCGGCGCTTTTGGCAAGTGGGGACTCGGTTATCCCGGTTCAGAAGGCGACCCCAACAAACAGGGATTCGATGAATTTTTCGGCTATAACTGTCAGCGCCTGGCACATCACTATTATCCCTATCACCTGTGGCACAACCAGGAAAAAATTATGCTGGAAGGGAACGAAGGCTTCAAAACAGAGCAGTACGGCCCGGATGTAATACACAAGCAGGCCTTGAAATTCCTGGAAAACAACAAAGACAAGCCGTTTTTTATGTTCTATCCTTCGCTGATTCCACACGCCGAAATGTTTGCTCCGGAAGAATACATGGAAAAATACAGGGGCAAATTTGAACCCGAAAACAATTATAAGGGTGTGGACGATGGTAAAAATTACCGTTTGGGACCTTATGGTTCGCAACCCGAATCGCATGCTGCAACCGTAGCCATGATTAACGTGCTCGACGACCAGGTTGGAGAGATTGTAACCAAACTAAAAGAATTGGGAATTTATGAGAATACCATCATCATGTTTACATCCGATAACGGGCCACATAAGGAAGGCGGTGCCAATCCCGATTATTTCAACAGTAACGGGCCATTTAAAGGCTATAAACGCGACCTTTACGAAGGTGGTATCCGCGTACCGATGATTGCTGTTTGGGAAGGAAAAATTTCAGCCGGAACAGAAACCAATCACCCCTCGGCTTTCTGGGATGTATATCCCACATTTGCAGAAATAGCCGGCGCCAAAACACCGGATAACATGGATGGCATTTCCTTTTTACCCACCTTGCTGGGAAATGCAAAAGAACAGGAAAAACACGAATACCTGTACTGGGAGTTTCATGAGCGTGGCGGAAGAAAAGCCCTGCGAAAAGGCGACTGGAAACTGGTAAACTACAATGTTTTCGACCCTGCAAAAACCACCGTGGAACTTTATAACATTGCTACCGATCCGGGTGAAGAAAACAACTTGGCTGAAGCAAATCCGGAAATTGTGGAAGAACTGGCGAAACTCATGAAAAACGCTCGGACTGAATCGGAGATTTTTTCTTTTGAATCAAAGGGATATTTGCAGTAAAAATGTATGTTATTCAAAACTAACAGGCATAAATTTTGCCATACGATGCTTTATCGTATATTGCATCGTATAAAAATTTGAGTTATGAAAGTTACTGCCATAATCGATGAAAATGTTATTAAAGACGCTATGAAATACTCCAAAGCATCTACCATTACTGAAACATTAAAAGTAGCTCTGAATGAATATATCAGAATACAAAAGTTAAAAGATTTAAATGAATTGGTTAAAAAAAATCCAATTGATTTTGAATATACTGCTGAGGAAATAAGAAATCTCAACAGGCAATAATGAGTACTATTATTGATACATCTGTTTGGATCGAGTATTTTAAAGGAAACGAAAAATATTTCGACTTCATTCAAAAATTATTGGAAAAAAATGAAAAATTCTTTAGTTTTCGGGATAGTTTGTTCTCTGATTTTAAACGCTTGTCAGACAAATGAGGAACCACCTGCAAAGCCCAACATCCTCTTCATCCTGGCCGATGATTATGGATATCACGATTTAAGCTTAACAGGAAGCAACTATTACGAAACGCCCAACATCGACCGCATTGCCAACGAGGGAATGATTTTTACCGATGGGTATGCCAACTGCCAGGTTTGCAGCCCGTCGCGTGCAAGCATTATGAGTGGAAAATTTACCGCACGGCACGGCATTACCGACTGGATTGGCGCCCGTACCGGAGAAGAGTGGCGGAAACAGGGAAGATTTAACAAGCTTCTGCCCGCTGAAAACGGGGATCATTTGCCGCATGAATACACCGTATTGCCAGAAGCAATGAAAGAAGCCGGTTACAAAACGTTCTTTGCCGGGAAATGGCATCTTGGCAATGAAGGTTCGTGGCCCGAAGATCACGGTTTCGACATCAACAAAGGCGGCTGGGACAAGGGAAGTCCCATTGGCGGATTTTATGCACCGTGGGAAAACCCGCGGCTGGAAAGCGGTCCCGACGGCGAAAGCCTTACCATGCGGCTGGCTCACGAAACGGCAGACTTTTTAAAAGAATACAAAGACACCACCTTTTTCGCTTTCCTTTCATTTTATGCCGTTCACGCGCCCCTGCAAACTACGCAGGAGAAATGGGCCAAATACCGCGATAAAGCCGAAGAGATGGGCATTGCAGAAACCGGATTTGAAATGGGCCACTTTTTACCCATCCGTCAGGTGCAGGACAACCCCGTTTATGCCGGGTTGGTGGAAACCATGGACGATGCCGTGGGCTTGGTTTTAAATGCCCTCGATGAACTGGGCCTGGCAGAAAATACCATTGTCATTTTTACTTCCGACAATGGCGGCGTTTCGGCAGGCGATGCGTTTGCCACTTCCAATTTGCCACTGCGCGGCGGTAAAGGGTACCAGTTTGAAGGCGGAATTCGCGAGCCGTATTTTATAAAAGTTCCGTGGCTAAATATTGCCGGGAAAAAATCGGATGTGCCGGTTACCGGAACCGACTTCTACCCCACCCTGCTGGAACTGGCCGGCGCCGAACTGAAACCGGATGAACACAATGACGGTACAAGTCTGGTACCTGTGCTCACCGGCGGAACTATCCCCGAACGGCCACTCATCTGGCACTATCCGCACTATGGCAACCAGGGCGGCGAACCATCGTCCATCATCCGGCTGGGCGACTGGAAACTGATTCATTATTACGAAGATGGCCGCGAAGAATTATATAACCTGAAAACTGATTTGGAAGAAACCACCGATGTTTCGGCAGTAAATTCGGAATTGACCAAACAGCTCAGTGAACAGCTTTTTGCGTACCTGAATGAAGTGGGCGCCCGTTTCCCCGAAAATGACCCGGAATATGATGAAGTACTGGAAAAACAGCACCTGGAACGAATTCGAACGGTTCGCATGCAGCAACTGGAAAAACAACGGCTGGAGTTTCTTTCCAAAGACTTCAATCCGGGAAATAACTGGTGGGGAAGCCAGGTGGAAGAATAAAATTTTGTGTGAAAAATTTTTTAAGTTTGTAGAAAAGCAATGCTATGGAAAATTTGGTTGTTGAAAATAAAAAGAATCAGTTGATTCTTAAATTGAACAAAAAAGGATTTAATAAAGAATACTTAATTTCTTTAGTGAAAAGATTACAGGTTGAAGAATTAGCCCAAAAGTCGAATTTTAATTCAGATATATTAAATATTGCAGAGCAAATTAATCAGGAATGGTGGGATAACAACAAAGAAAACTTTCTTAAAGAAGTTAAAAAATGAATTTCAATTCGGTGGTTGTTGATACAAACCTTATTTTTTCAGCGTTAATTCCAAAATCATCAAAAATCAGAGAAATCCTATTTGACACAAATCTTACGTTTTATTCTCCAAATTATTTAATTTCCGAAGTTTATAAACATAAAGATATTGTAGCTTTGGCTATCGATTTAGAAATACCTTTTTGGACAGGCGATAAAAAACTAAAAGAAGGTCTTGAAAAAAAAGGTTACAGTAATTTTTTTAATAGATAATATTACAATTGAAGAAAATGATTTTTAAAAAAACTTATTTAAGCCTTTTTCTTTTTACGATCTCTATTTTTTCTTTCTCCCAGCCCACCCAAATCATTTACCTCTCCGGAACCGATGCCGCCAATACGGTGGACTGGGAATTTTACTGTACCGGCGGGCGCAACAGCGGCGAATGGACCACAATTCCGGTGCCGTCGAACTGGGAACTCGAAGGTTTTGGTACGTACAACTACGGCCACGACTGGCGCAATGAAGACCAAAAGCTGGGCAAAGAACACGGTTTGTACAGGTACGAATTTGATGTTCCGCGCGATTGGAGGGGCAAAACAGTGAACATTGTTTTCGACGGTGCTATGACCGATACAGAAGTAAAAATCAACGGAAAACTGGCCGGCGAAATTCACCAGGGCGCATTTTACCGGTTTAAATACGACATCAGCAAACTACTGAAATACGGACAGAAAAACCTGCTTGAAGTGGATGTGGCCAAACACTCTTCCAACGAGTCGGTAAACCGCGCCGAACGCCAGGCCGACTTCTGGATTTTCGGAGGCATTTTTCGTCCGGTATTTTTGGAGGTTCTACCCGAAATACATCTTTCACGTTCAGCTATTAATGCCAAAGCTGACGGAACATTTGAAACATTCGTAGTGCTGAATGAATCTAAATCAGACTATTCCGTTTCAATAGAACTTTTCGATTTACAAGGAAATAAAATAGCAGGTAGTGTTCAGGATGAAATACCAAAGGGTACCACCGAAAAAATGATTTCCGGAAAATTTGAAAATATACACCCATGGAATCCCGAATGGCCACATCTGTACACCATGAAAATCAGCCTGAAAAAAGAAGATGTGGTGTTGCACGAAGTAACCGAACGTATTGGGTTCCGCACTGTAGAATTGCGAAAACACGACGGTTTTTACATCAACGGCGAAAAAGTGGTTTTCAAAGGGGTGAACCGCCATTCGTTCTGGCCCGAAACCGGCCGCGCGCTGAGCTGGGAGCACAACCTCACAGACGTTCTGTTAATGAAGGAAATGAACATGAATGCCGTACGTTGCTCTCACTACGTGCCCGATAAACGTTTTCTCGAACTGTGCGATTCGCTGGGATTGTTTGTAATGAACGAAGTCACCGGCTGGCAGGATGGTTACGATACCATTGTGGGGCCAAAGCTGGTAAAAGAAACCGTTTTGCGCGACCACAACCACCCCAGTGTGGTCATCTGGAATCACGGCAACGAGGGAGGCTGGGATTTTTATAATGAAAAGAATTTTCATGTTTACGACATCCAGAACCGGCCTGTGTTATATCCCTGGCTGCTGCGCAACGGCGCCGATACACACCACTACCCGGCATTCGATTATGCCATTGGCCGCTATGGCAATGGCAACGACCCGTTTATGCCCACCGAGCTTTTGCATGGATTGTACGACGGCGGACATGGCGCAGGGCTCGAGGATTACTGGCGTAACTACGAAACCTCGCCGCTGCATGCCGGTGGCTTTTTGTGGGTACTGGCCGACGAAGCCCTTCTGCGCACCGACCTGGACGGAAAAGTTTTCGATGCCGACGGCAACCACGCACCCGATGGAATTCTTGGTCCGCATCGCGAAAAAGAAGGCAGTTTTTACACCGTAAAAGAAATCTGGTCGCCGGTGCAGGTAAAACCGGTTACCGTTAACCGGCAGTGGAACGGCAGACTGTTCCTGGAAAACAAATTCATTTATACCAACCTGGCCGATTGTTCGTTTGGCTGGCAGGGCGTAAAAGCAGGACTGAATATGGAAGACCAGGAGATTACAGGCAGCGGAACCTTTCCCGGGCCTGACGCACAACCCGGTGAAACGTCTATGGTGCAAATTGATTTGGCCGAATCGCTTGACCAGGCCGATCTGTTTTTTTTCACGGCAACCGACCCACATGGAAACGAACTCTATACATGGAGCTGGCCGGTGATTCAAACCTGGGAAAAAGCTGCAAAAATAAAAGAAATCCTTGCCGGTGAAGAACATGAAATCAGCGTTCAGGAAAATGCAAATGCAGTAACTGCTTCGGTGAACAGACTTGAAGTTTCGTTTTCAAAAACCAACGGAACACTACTTTCAGTAATAAACGAAACAGGAAAAATTTCACTGAACGGAGGCCCGGTGCCGGCTGGATTGGAATCGAAAATCACTGGTACGCACTGGCAAAAAGATGCAGAAGGAAATTTCGTTTTTGAGATTTCAACCGACAATTACCCTGAAAAAATGACCTGGACTTTGCACAAAAACGGCTTGTTGAAACTGGAGGCCAGTCCGTTGCACAAATGGTTCAGAGAGGTTGATTTTATAGGTATATCATTCGATTACCCCGAAGAAAAATGCACCGGCATTAAATGGATGGGGCGCGGGCCTTACCGGGTATGGAAAAACCGGCTGAAAGGCAGCAATTTCGGGGTTTGGGAAAAAGCATATAACAACACGGTAACCGGAGAAACTTTTAACAACCTGGTTTATCCCGAATTTAAAGGGTATCACGGCAATTTGTACTGGGCCACTTTGGAAACTACCGAATCGGATTTTACCGTGATTTCTGAAACACCCAACTTATTCTTTCAGCTCTTTACACCTTTAAAACCGGAGCATGCAGCAGGCGGTACTCACCCACCCTTCCCAAAAGGCGACCTGTCGTTTTTGTATGAAATTCCGGCTATCGGCACCAAATTTAAACAACCCGAAGCGCTGGGTCCGCAAGGCAGCAAGGGCCATTTCGGGAACCATACCGGTGATGAGGGATATCCCATAAAACTGTGGTTCAGTTTCAGAGGGAAATAATTGTAAAGGAACACTCAGTCTTTAATACAGCGAACGTTTAAACCGTATCTCCTATTGCTGCTGTTCCTTCTTATTACCGCTTCGTCGTGATAAAGGACATAAGCATGTGAAGAAATTGAAGTATATTCTGAACTGCTCCACCAGCGCCCGTTAGTACCAAGGGAGCTAAAGATGTTAGGTCGCTGACTACCCGGAAGACCCGAAAAACCGGATTCGTTGGTTGCATCCGTATTCGGACTGTTCCAGTATTCTGTGCCTGTTGATTTTAATTTTCCTCCGGCAACACTTGCACCGCCCAAATAGTTAATTAATGTTGTCCACTCATCTTTGGTGGGTACGTGCCAGCCTTCCGGGCAAAGTTTACCCGTATTTACCGCGTACCAGGTATAATAACCGCCGTAAAGGTTTTTGTACGTTTCTTCATCGTTATTGTACCAGCAATATGCCGGTGTAGTTAAACTCCCCCATTCTGAATTACCGGTTACCAAAGGTATGTCGGCGCCATCGTTAAATTTGGTAGTTTTCAGGTTTTCACTCATCCAAACCTGCGTGCCTATGGTTACCGTGCCATAAACATTTCCATCGGCATCTGTTAACGCGGTTACCTGCGGAGCGAAAAAAATAATACTGTCAACATCAGCCGGGGCGACCGATTGTTTGTTGATAACTACGCCGTTTTTCATCACATACATGGTGTCGTTTTGGGCAGATGCAAGGGTAATGGAGGCAAGTAAAATGCCAAATGAAATCAATATTATTCATTTTTCTTTAAACGAATATCAGCTATTTAAGTATTAAATTCAACCGTAAATGAGTGAAAGGTATTTTTTCGTGTTTTAATTGCTGTTTTGAGTGAGTTTATCCCGAATAATTCTTTTGGCCAGTTCGATACTTTTTTTCCGGTTCACCTTTTTAATAAATTCCAAATCTTGCTAAAAATCCCCTCCAAATCGGAGGTGGAAACCGGTTTGAGCAAACAGGCCGGTATTTCTGGCGCGTTGCATTGTTTTATCATTTCCGGATAAGCCGTAGTAAATACCACTATTGTATCCAAATCGTTGATAAAGTTAATCAATTGAACCCCGGACATTCCGGGCATCATCATATCGAGAAACAAAACATCCGGTTTAATCAAACGCACCTGCCGTGCTCCTTCAAAAGGATTGGTTTCCGTGAACACAATCTGAATATTCTCATGAAACGACTCGCGTATATCGTAAATCAACGTTTCGATGGCGTGTTGTTCATCGTCGATAATGGCAACATTCAGTTTTCTATCACTCACGTTGGTTGGTTTTATTCGATTCCTGTATTTTTGAAAAACTCGCTGTATCATTCATTCTGACGACAATGGTTAATCTTTTCCTTTATCTGCTGTGGAAACCACAAATTTCTCCAAACGTTCGAGCCGGGTTTTTATACTTTGGTTTTCGGACTTCAGTTTTTCGTTTTCATCCTTCAGTTCTTTAATTGCATTAACCAGGGCGATATTAATTGGGTCAACATTTAATTCGAGGTAACCATCGATGCCTTCGGACACTGCTTCGGGAAATACTTTTTGTACTTCCTGGGCAATAAAGCCCACTTTTTCTGTATCGGATGGCAATTGCAAGGGATTGTTTTCGTTATAGCGAAACAAAACAGGATTGAGGGAAACAATATCGGATAAGCCTTTGGTATATTTCCTGGTAATGGTTTTTAATCGCTCGTCGGACCATGTGCTCCAGGAAGAACCTCCCTCGGTTTTGGAGGCACTACCTTCTACATGCAGTTCATGGGCTGAAAAACCACCTATTCCTAATTCGGTTTCAACATATACCCTACCGCCTTTAAAAAAGCCTGAATATCCATATTCATAAGCTACTTCTCCATACACTCCAATTGGTTTTGGATCTTGTACATAGACTGTACCTGTAGGCATAGATGAGTTGACACCCTTAACACCAATACCGCCATCAAAAGATTGAGAACGTCCAAAAACCCCATAATTATTTCCGCTTGTACTGCTTGCTTCTCCATAAATTCCACGGCCATCGGAGGAACCTGAGCTACCCATGACCCCGTAACCCAATCCGGAATTGCTCGTTGTATTCCCATAAATTCCCACACCTGTGGGAGTTACAGCTCGAATTCCTCCACCCGATCCCTGATTTTCAACAGATAAAGCATTTCCACTGGAAGAAACACTGCCTTCAAAAGGCAAAGAAAAACCACCTTCAACCGATTCATCATCCCCAGGCGACCACTTTGCGCCGTCCCATTTGAGCACCTGACCCGAGGAAGCGCCCGATTGTGCAATTTTTGTTCCGGTTACTGCCCCGTTACTTATTTTATTTGCAGTAACAGCATTATCAGCAAGTTTTATCGGAGATGCACTTGTGCCGGCGCCATCAAGCGTGGCATCAGAAACAACGGATTGCGTACCCCAGTTATCACCTCCGCCCGATGAAGGCAGGGTTACAGAGCCACCGCCCCTCGACAAGGACAGCGTGGTTCCGCTCAGATTCAGTTTCTGAATTTCGTTGGTGGGGTCGTTGTCGGCATCGTCCACCTTATCGTTTTCCACCGAATGTGCATGCAGCGCAAAAGGCACGCTCAGCAACGAACTGGTGCCCGTAATCGTGTAATTGCTGCCTCCTGAAAGGTCAATTTCGGTTCGGATAAAAAAGGGTCCTTTCGACCAGTCGATTTCAGAAAAAGTACCTGAAACCGGAACTCCGCCCCCAATTTCAAGGGTCAGTAACCCGTTGGCATTGGTTTCAGGATTTGGGTTAAACAGTTCAGAATAAACGGTATTCCCATTGTCAGTGCCTTGTAAAACAGATATTTTCACTCCAACCGGTTGGTTAATCACCAGGCTATTGTCGTTGTTGCGCACCATCGCCTGGTAACTCATTTTCTGCGGGCTTTGCGCCCAAACGGTAACAGCTAAAAGCAATAAAGATAGGATCGAATATAACTTCTTCATAACTGTCGTTATACTGCATTTCAAAAAGTTTTTTTTCGGCAGGAAAAACAAGATTTACGGATAAACCCTGATCATGATCCTGGTAATTGATAAGAGCTGTTTCGGAAACTTCAGGTTATATGACCATTTCAGGTTTAATTGAATCATTACCAGAGAAAGTACAACTTGTTTTTACAGATTTTTGAACCACTCTGCATATTTTTCACCCAGGAAAGGCAATGGTTTTTCCTTCGTCGGAAGTTGTTGTTATACTTTTTTCAGTTGTTTCCATTTTATTGTTTTTATTTTATTGTTTTTACATAAAATTCTCCAGCAGAAACAGTCAATGTTTCACCAGTAATCGGCTCGCGTATGGTACCAGAAAAGGTTCCTTTTATTTCGTTTTCATTAAGTACCGAAATAGTACCTGAAGATACCGGGCCTTCGAGTGCCGTTGCATAAACGGTAGTTGCGTCAAAAATGTAACCGATGTTTACGCCTTTAAAAAAGCCGGCTTCCACCACCTCCAGACCTGAATAAGTGCCAACACCGACTGGCTCAAGGTCGAAAAAATGGATGGTTAAGGCCTGCTGGACTTCATTTTCACCTTCGATGTATGCCGAATGTTGAACCCCGTTATTTCCGGCCAATCCCTGCAAGGTTCTTTGTTCTTTCATTTCCACCTGTACTCCATCTATTTTTGCTCTAATAAAGAAATCGCCGGCTTCTTCTTCCGGGGATTCATCTTTGCTGCACCCGCCAATAACAACTGCAAGCAACAGAAACAGAAAAAACAGAGAAAACGGAATTTGGGTTTTTCCAAAATAAATACTTAACTTTTTCATATACATATTATTAATTCTTAAAATCTTCATTTAAGGCATCGTTGTAGCCATCGTCTTCCATCCACAGCCGCAGTTTTTCGTCGGTAACGGGGAAAAGCGTACCAGCCCAGGTATCGTTGGCCCAAAGGGCAATAAATCCGGCATCGCGGGCAATTTTGGGTTCGCCTTCCGGAAAATCATCGGGATTGCCACAAACGTACTGGAAACCATACACCAACCTGTCGATGTAAAACTCCCGTTCTTCGTCAGTAAGCATTCCGGTGGGATCAGAAGAAAGATCGATTTCCAGCGTTCCGTCGGCGCTAAGGGAACCGATTTTCACCAGTTTTTCGAAACCGAACATGGTGAGCACCACATCCATGTTCCCTTTATTATGGCTTGCTAATTTTCCACTGAAGGTTTGTGCCTGAGTAAAAAAAAGCAGAGCCATAAAAACCATAAAACATGAAATTTTTTTCATTTAAGTTGCTTTTAACAGGTATTTAAAACAGTATTCACAACTTCAAGATTTTAATACCTTAAAGTATGTTAAAGATGTGCAATGAAATTACCTGAAG
>Ga0209614_1001650_pt1 | contig 15970 bp, 14 predicted proteins | sample BlaSprsedimmetaG_FD_185484 | JGI IMG/M metagenome (GOLD analysis project Ga0209614, IMG submission 185484) | Hot spring sediment bacterial and archeal communities from California, USA to study Microbial Dark Matter (Phase II) - Blank Spring... ... | reverse complement strand
CCTGACAGGTATAGGCGGTACACCCGGTGTAACGGGAAGTGTCACAGGCGGGCCAGGCACGCCCTCCGGCGGACCGTCGCCGGGCACAGTCACAGGTGGGGTGGGAATGTCAACCGGTGGATCGCCGTCAGACGGAGTTACGGATGGAACAGGGGTTTCCTCCGGTCGTCCTACGTCGGGCGGGGACACGGGCGGGCCGGGTGTTCTCTCCGGCACACCGCCGCCGGGTGGCGTCACAGGTGGGCCAGGGATGCTTTCCGGTGGACCACCGCCGGGCCTATCGGATTCAAAGAGACCCCGTACAACTTCCCGGCCTCTACTCGACGAAGAAATAGCGCGTTCGATGGCCGGTTTGGCCCGGTCAGGAACCGTATCAAGCAGCGAGGTCAGCACCTCCGTGTGTGTCGAGAGCGCCTCTTCGAGCAAGGGCGCCAACTGCGCTGCGCGTTCGGCATTCTCCTGGAAGACTGCCGCCAGGGAATGTGTGGCGACGGTAATCCTGTCTGAAAACGGTTCCACCACCAGGTGCAAATCGTCTTCCCGATTCGCCTCGATCAAAGCCTGAATTTCATCCAGGCGGGTCTGCAAGAATTCTGTCGCCAGTGATACTTCTCCGGCATCGTCAGCAATAGACAAACGGATATGCTCAACAGACAGCTTGACCGGATAAAGCAAATCTCCGGGGAGCGCAGAACCAGAAGCATAGACCGTACCGGCGCCTAACAAGGATACCACCAACGCAAGTATGATCGCCCACGACATCGCCAGCTTTCTGGAAAAGACAGGGAGGCGCTTATGGCCTGAACGGTGAACGGGGTGCCCAGCCGGTGAAGGCTGGTGCGGGCCGAGGCGTTTGACCAGGCGCGCGCGGCTCGCTTCACGGAAACCGGGACGCGGCGCGAAATCGGCGCGCGCCTTGAGCGCGGTCGCCGTGTCGAGCAAGGGCTGCAAAGTCTCCCGGTGTGCGGGATAAAGCTCAAGGCAACCCTCGACCGTGCGCTCGCCTTGTTCGATTGCTTCCAGACAGGAAGCCAGAATGTTCGTCAAGTTATCTCTCATCATTCCTTCTCTAGCCATTGCCGCAGTTTTTTCAGTGCGCGATGTTGTAGCACGCGCACGTGGCCTTCTCTCAGACCCATAATCTGCGCCGTCTCGCTATGACTCAATCCATTGATAAACCGGCAAATGATGACGTTTTGCAAGTTAGCGTTCAGAGATTGGATGGCCAGGGCAAGCTGTTGGTTTTGCTCGCGGGTCTGGACCCGTTGCTCCGGTAATGGATGATCGTCGCGCAACGACACGTCAGACAAGGCCGCCGTCGCTTTACGCGTGCGGTAATGGTCCACGACGACGTTATGCGCGATACGATAGAGCCAGGCGCGCAAATTCACCCTGGACGATTCGAAGCGCGGCAGAGCCTCCCAAGCCTTAAGAAACACCGTTTCGGTCAAATCTTCCGCCTCGAAACGATTCGCCACCCGGTAGAAGACATAGCGCAGAATCTCCTCCAAGTGTTGCTCGTAAATATCTCCGAAGGCTTCGGCGTCACCCTGAATCGCGCGCCCCAGCAGGATTTGATCGGGTAAGTCGGTACTTTTCGACGACGTCATCTACATACCTTAAGACGAATATTGGAGGATTTCGTTACAAGACCCAGTATACGCGCCCTTCTTCAGCGAGTCAATCACGATAAGTGTGGGATTCGCCATGCTACGCGATGGCAACGTGAGCAATCATTGCAAAGCCAGGTTTTAGCGATAGAATAACGCAGACTTAAGAACCTATCCGAGAATTCGCCGTTGACGCACCGGAAACGCTCGCAGGCTCAATTTTCGGATAGCGTCTAAACTCTAGACCTTTGACCTGGGACTTCAGACTCAATGGCTGAACTGAATATCAAAGCTTACGCCAAAATCAACCTGACGCTGGAAATTCTCCGGCGGCTGCCGTCGGGCTATCACGAAATCAAGTCGGTGATGCAGCAGACGGCGCTGTGTGACACCATCGTCATCAACGAGGCACACGCGGGCATCACCATCACCTGCGCAAACCACACCGTGCCATGCAATGCACGCAACTCAATCTGGAAAGCTGCCGTGTTGCTCAAGGAACGCGGGATGGTGGACCGTGGCGTGAAATTCAGGCTCATCAAACGCATCCCTATCGGTGGCGGGATGGGCGGCGGCAGCGCCGACGCTGCTGCGACGCTGGTAGGGCTGAACAAATTCTGGCAATTGGGCTTGTCGCAGACAGAGCTATTCGAGATCAGCCAAGAGATTGGCATGGACGTGGCCTTTTGCATCTTGGGTGGAACAGCCCTGGCAACGGGACGGGGAGAAATCGTCCGCGCACTGCCTTCCCCGCCCAAACTGCACCTCGTCATCGTCAACCCCGGCGTCTTCGTTTCGACGCGCACCGCCTACGAGAGCATGAAAGTAGATCAACTCACGTTCGCCGACAAGAGCGCGCAGATGATCGATGCCCTCCAGCGCCGGGATTTCGACGGCATCGTCGCCAGCTTGCACAATGATTTCGAAAGCACCGTGCTGGACGAATACCCGGTCATCGGCGCAGCCAGGCGTGATCTGTTGGAAGCCGGTGCAGAGGCCGCGTTACTTTCGGGATCGGGGGCGAGCGTCTTTGGCATCGCCAGGAGCGCCGCGCAAGCCCGCGCCATCGCCGAAGCGCTCAAACCGCGTTATCCCTTCGTCTCCGCCACGCACACAATTGGGGGATTGGTAATCGGTGAAGAGTGAAGAGTAAAGAGTAAAGAGTGACAAGACTTGACAACTCGTTTCTCATTACTCATTTCTCATTACTCATTTCTCATTACTCATTTCTCATTACTCATTTCTCATTTCCCATTACTCATAACACGCAAGGAGCAGAATCATGCGTAGAATTTCGAAACCTATCAGCATCGGCGGGGTTGTGGTGGGAGGCGGCGCGCCGGTGACGGTGCAGTCGATGACGAACACCGACACGCGCGATGCGCAGGCCACCATCCGCCAGATTCACGCGCTGGAAGAAGTTGGCTGCGAGATCATCCGCGTGGCCGTGCCGGACCGCGTCGCCACCGAAGCGCTGCCTGCCATCAAACAAGGCATCCACATCCCGCTCATCGCCGATATCCACTTCGATTACCGGCTGGCGCTGGCGGCGCTGGACGCAGGGGTGGATGGACTGCGTTTGAATCCCGGCAACATCGGCGCGGAAGAGCGCGTGAAGCAGGTGGTGCTAAAGGCGAAGGAACGTCAGGTTCCCATTCGCATCGGCGTCAACTCGGGATCGCTGCCCAAAGACCTGGACGAGGACCCCACTCTCTCCGCCGTCGATAAAATGGTCGCAGGGGCGATGCGCCACGTGAAGATTCTGCAAGACCTCGACTTCGAGATGATCAAAATCTCGGTCAAAGCCTTCGACGTGCCGACGACCATCGAAGCGTACCGGCGCATCGCCGAACTGACGCCGTATCCCCTACACCTGGGCATCACCGAAGCCGGGCTGCCCGACGTGGGCGCGATCCGCTCCGCCGTGGGGCTGGGCGTGCTGCTCTACATGGGCCTGGGCGACACGCTGCGGGTCTCGCTGACCGGCGACCCACGGGACGAAGTCAAGGTAGGCTACGAAATCCTCAAATCGCTCAACATGCGCCAACGCGGCCCCGTGATGATCTCCTGCCCCACCTGCGGGCGCACGGAGATCGATTTGGTGACGCTGGCGCAGCAGGTGAGCGAGCGGCTGAAAGCCATCGAACAGCCGATCAAGGTGGCAGTGATGGGCTGCGTGGTCAACGGGCCGGGGGAAGCGAAGGGAGCGGACTTCGGGCTGGCCGGCGGCAAGGGGAAGGGCGTCATCTTCCGCAAAGGCAAAATCGTGCGCACCGTGCCGGAGAGCGAGTTGCTCGATGCGCTGATGGCGGAGATTGAGGCAGGGTTACGCTAATCTTTGTCAGCAGATAGGCAACCATAGGTTGCACGCAGATTTAGCAGATTGTCTATTTGCTAGAAAAAATCTGCTGCATCTGCTCAATCTGCTGATGAAAAATACTACACCCGCTCTTGAGGATCAAACATCTTGGCGTATTCTTGCAGCGCGTAGCGGTCGGTCATCCCGGCGATGTAATCGCAGATGACGCGATGGAGCGAACGCTCAGCCAGCTTTTCCTGCTCGTCGCGGGGCAGTTGGCCCGGCTCCACCAGGTACGAGTCGAATAACGCGGTCAGAATCCGCTCGGCCTTGATCTGCATCCGCATCACACGGGGATGGCGGTAGAGGCGCTCGTAGAGAAAGTGCTTCAATTCGCGCGTCATGGTGTGCGTCTCCGGCGAGGCGGCGACGACGTTTTCCGGCAATCCGCGCACATCATCCGGCGACTGCACGCCCGTCGTCTCGATGCGCCGGGCGGTTTCCTCGATCGTGTCGGTGATCAGCAACCCCAACAGACGGCGCACCATGCGATGCCGCCACAGCCGGTCGAAGCCAACCCCATCCCAGGCCAGGCTTTGCTTGAGAAATTCCCACCACGCCACCCCATCCAGTTCTTCGGGGGTCAACAGGCCCGAACGCAGGCCGTCGTCCAGATCGTGCGCGGTGTAAGCCAGCTCGTCGGCAGGGTTCGCCAGTTGTGCCTCCAACGTCCCTAGCTTGTCGGGATCGTAGCGCCCGGCGTCGGCGACGTCGTACTCGGTCTCGTGCTTGACGATGCCTTCGCGCACTTCCCAGGTGAGGTTCAGCCCGGCAAACGTCGGATAACGACATTCCAATCGCTCCACGATGCGCAGGGATTGTTTGTTGTGGTCGAAGCCGCCGTGGTCAGCCATGAGCCGGTTCAACATGATTTCTCCGGCGTGGCCGAAAGGCGGATGGCCCAGGTCGTGCGCCAGGCAGATGGCCTCCACCAGGTCTTCGTTCGCCCCCAGGGCGCGCGCCATCGTCCGCCCAATCTGCGTGACTTCGAGCGTGTGCGTCAGCCGCGTGCGGTAGTAGTCGCCTTCGTCGTTGACGAAGACCTGGGTTTTGTATTCCAGGCGGCGGAACGGGGTGCAATGCAGGATGCGGTCGCGGTCGCGCTGAAAACAGGTGCGGTAGCCCGGCTCATCTTGGGGATAAACGCGCCCACGCGAATCCCGGCTGCGGAAGCTGTATGGCGCGAGCAAGCGGTCTTCGAGTGCCTCCAAAACGCTCCGCGTGTAAAGCATCGCATCACCTCGAGTAAACCTGACAGGTCTCAGAAGACCTGTCAGGTTTGAAAAAGCTAATGCCCGCCGCAGGAGGCGCAGGAGCTACTGCTGCACGAAGCGCAACCGCCGCCGCCGGCCGCGCCCTTGAGCGCGCCGCCGCCGCTGCTGGCAGCATAGAACAACGACAGCCCACGCTTGGATTCATTCGCGCCGCAAGCCGGACAGGCAATCGGCGCGTCGGCATCCTTCATCGCGCGCCGTGCGTCGAAACGTTTGCCACATTCTGCACAACTGTATTCGTAAATTGGCATATCTCACCTCGTTTGATAATGGGAGATTGAGATTGGTAAATCAGGGATTGGGGATTAGTAATTGGGGATTGGGGAGCAACAATTACGAATTAGTGATTACCCAATCCCCAGTCCCTACTCCCTACCCCCCAATCACACCTCATCCTGATTGATCAACTCAGTCAGCTCGCACGCCTTGACGTAGCCTGCGACCATAATCGTCTGCCCCCGTATGCCTGCGACGCTGGCGATGGCGCGTTTGATGTCCACAGCCAAGCTGTGCGCGATGGGGCATAACGGCGAGGAGGGGCGGAAGGTGTAGGTGGCGATGCCCGTTGCTTCATCGACGGTCAGGTCCTCCACCAGGCGCATGCGCAGCACATCGATGCCGGTCTCAGGATCGATCACCTCGACCAGGCGCATCAAAATCTGTTCTCGCAAGGTCATATTCACGGCCATAGCGTCACCTCCAGAAGTAATTATACCAGAATCGCCAGTTGAAGCTATCCCGATTCTGTGCTATGATGAATCAAACATCAGGAGGTAGCCAATATGGCCGATGAACCGAAAACGACTGTGGACAAGCTGATCACCGCAGACTTTGTCATCACGATGAATCCCACCTACGACGTTCACGCGCCCGGCGCGGTCGCGGTGACGGGCGACAGCATCGTGGCTGCCGGCCCACGCGACAAACTGACCGCTGCTTACACTGCCAAAGAGCGCCTCGATGCGGGCAACGCGGTGGTGATGCCGGGGTTCGTCAACACGCACGGCCACGCGCCGATGACGCTGCTGCGCGCGCTGGTCGATGATCTGCGGCTGGATGTGTGGCTGATGGGCTATATGATGCCGGTGGAAGGCAACTTCGTCAACCCGAATTTTTGCTGGATGGGCACACAGTTGGCCGCCGCCGAAATGATCCGCTCCGGCACCACGACGTTTATGGACATGTACTACTTCGAAGAAGCCATCGCCGACGCTGCGGTGCAGGCCGGGATGCGGGCGGTATGCGCGCAAAGCGTGCTCAAGTTCCCTACGCCGGACGCGAGTAGCTACGAAGAAGGACTGGCACGCTCACGCGATTTTCTGATGCGTTGGAAGAATCACCCGCTCATCGTCCCCGCGATTGCGCCGCACGCGCCCTACACGATCACCACCGACTTGTTGGAAGCCGCTGTGCGCCTGGCGTTGGAATACGACGCACCGCTGCACATCCACGTCGCGGAGACGGCGCAGGAAGTGGAGGAGCACCGTAAAGAGCACGGCATCCCGCAGGTGGCCTGGTTGAAGAAGTGGGGCGTTCTCGAGGCGAAGACGACGGCGGCGCACTGCGTTCACCTGGACGAGGGCGAAATCCGCACGCTGCAACACTACAACGTCGGTGTGGCGCACAATCCAAGTAGCAACATGAAGCTTGCCAGCGGCATAGCGCCAGTCGCCCGGATGCTGGAAATGGGCGTCAACGTGGGCATCGGCACCGACGGCGCAGCGAGCAACAATGACCTGGATATGATCGAGGAGTTGCGCCTGGCGAGCTTCCTCGCCAAAGTTGCCACGATGAATCCGACGGCACTGCCCGCGCGGCAAGTGATCGAGATGGCGACGATTATGGGCGCGCGCGCAATGCACATCGACCACCTTACCGGTTCGCTAGAACCGGGAAAGCGCGCCGACCTGATCATCATCTCAGTGGACAATGCGCGGCACATGCCCTACTTCCGCCACTTTGCCGACAGCCTCTACGCGCGTCTGGCCTACGCGATGAATCAGGAGGACGTGCGCGACGTGATGGTCAATGGGGCGTGGCTAATGCGCGACCGCCGCCTGCTCACGGTGGACGTGGAGGCGCTGCGCGAAGAGACAGAACTGCTGGCGCAGAAGATCGACACCTTCCTCATCCGTCGCGAGGAGAGCGTGCTGAACAAACTCGTCGCCATCGGCGGCGTGGCGCAGGACAAGACCTTCGAAGTACAGGTGAAGATGCGCAGCGACGACCTGACCTCGTTGAAATTGCGCCTGCACGCCTCACCGGATATCACCTTCCTCCGAGGCTCGCAGCGCACGCAATACGACACCTACTTCGTCTTCGACGATCAGGAGGAAAGCCGCCTGCGTTACCGTGAAGACGAGGTGCGCCCGCTGGATAGCGATGAACTCATCGACGTGATCTACCGTCTCACGCTGACGACGATGACAAAGGAGCGCGAGTACGAGTGCTCGGTGCTGCTTTCGCGCGCGCGCTTCGACTCAGCAGCGACGCGCAGCCGGCGCTTCTACCAGGAGTATTTCAAGCCGCAACGTATGATCGAGATCCACAAAACGCGCCGCCGCTATCACATTCGCTACGGCGGCACCGACTTTGCAATCAACCTGGATCATATCGTCAAGCCGGAGGACGGCGGTTCGTTCCTGGAGATCAAAAGCCGCACCTGGTCGCGGCAAGACGCCGAGCGCAAGGCGGCGCTCATCGGCGAACTGCTCGAGGCGCTCAAGGTGCCCGATGAGGCATTGATCCGGGCGGAGTACGTAGATTTGTAGCTTGCAACCACGCCAGGGCCTCGGCCCGGTCTGCGCGAATCTGTTCAGCCAGCGCCTCCAGCGAAGAGAAGCGCAGTTCGTCGCGCAGCCGGTGCAGGAAATCCAGTTGCACGCGCTCCCCGTAGATTTCCTGCGAAAAGTCGAGCAGATGCGCTTCGACGGTGGGCGGATACTGGTTGAACGTGGGCCGTGTGCCCACGTTGACGATTGCGTCAAAACGTTCATCGTGCAGATATGCCCGGCAGACGTAGACGCCGTTTGCCGGCAGGAGCCGGTTCTCGGGGATGCGCAGGTTCGCGGTGGGGAAACCCAAGACGCGCCCACGCCGGTGGCCGGGTTCAACGATGCCGCTGAGCCGGTAGGGACGTCCCAGGCAATCGTTGGCCTCCACGAGATCGCCAACCTTCAGCGCGTTGCGGATGCGGCTGCTACGGACGGGCTGGCCGTTCAGACAAGCGGTTTCACCGAATCGATACACGCTAAAACCATATCGCGCCCCCATCGCTTCGAGGAAAGGGATGTCGCCCTCGTGGTTGTGTCCCAGGGCAAAATCCGGGCCAACCCAAAGTCCGGCCAGCGACAGTTTCTCCACGAGCCAGGTCACGAAGTCCTCCGCCGAAATTGCGGCCATCTGGCGGTCAAAGGGGAGTACGATCACACCGTCCAATCCCAAAGGGGTCATAAAGTCGAGGCGTTCTTCAAGTGTGGAAAGTGCGCCGGCGTTACCAAGCCCCAGAACCAGGTGCGGCAGCGGATCGAAGGTCAGCGCCACGGCCTGCATTGCGGCCTGCCGCGCCCCGGCGACCATCCACCGGATCAAGGCTTGATGCCCACGATGCACGCCATCGAAAGCGCCAATCGTCAATCCGGTCGGCCCGGCCAGCGTTATAGACTCAGTATCGCGTCTGATCCACATATACGAATTACGAATTACGAATTACGAATTACGAATTACGAATTACGAATTGCGAATTGCGAATTGCGAATTGCGAGTTAGGAGTTACGAATCACGCTTCATGCCTTACGTTGCATCATCAGCAGGCTCATGCGGTTGTCACGCTTACGTTTGTTAACACGCAAGCGTTTCGCGGCCTCGATGGCTTTTTCCAGGCGGGTGATGGGCGTCGAACCGGCGGCCAGCCAGAGCGCGCCGTCCGGCGCGAGACGTGCAGCGGCCTGCCGCGCCAACTGCTCCGCTGCGGCCTGGCCTTCTTCTTCACGTAAGACCCCGACAATTAAATCGGCTGCCTGTTCCTTACTTTCAAGCGCCAAATCAACCTGGTGCGCTGTGACAATCCGTGATGCGGGACAGCTATTCTGGATGAGGTTATCGCGCGCGTAACGCAGGCTCAGCAAATCCCGATCCACAAGGGTTATGTCATCGGGGTTGAACAGCTTCCACAACGCGACGGGGATATGACCCTGTCCCGGATTGTGAACGACCACGCGCCCCACGTTTGTTCCCTGCAAGCGCGTCAGGTTGTCCAACAGCAGGAGGCTGCCGTAGCTAAGCGTGTCGAACTCCGGCAGGCCACGCGCTGTCTGCATTGGAAAAGCCAGTGCACCGGCGGTGATCGTGACGGCGTCCCGGTGATACAAACCGCGCGCCAGACCGCTGGCAAACGGCGGCTGCGTAGCACGGTAGGCGTCGGTGAAGCGATAATGAAAGATGGCATGGCCGGAGCGGGCCTCCTGAAAGACGATCTCGATGCCCGGATCATCCAACGCCTGTGCTACGATAGCTGCCAGTGGCGCGACAACGACGATGGCGACCAGCCCGCCCGGCTTCAGGAAGTGAACGGCGTCGCGCAGGAGGCTAAGAATGACCGTCTCGCCGGCCTTTCCGGGGATGTTGGAGATGATGAGGTCGAAGTCCTGCTCACGTACGTCGTCGTAGCCCAGGCTGCCGTAGGCCGTGATGCCCGCGAGTCCGTTCAGTTCCGCGTTCTGGCGTGTATACTCCACGGCGAGCGCGTCCCGATCCACGGCGTGGACGATACTCTCCGGATACAGCGCCTTCAACGTCAGTCCTAGGGGACCGTAACCGCAGCCGAGATCGAGGATTTTGGCGAAAGGTAGAGTATCTGTGAGACTCCGCAAAAGCCGCGCCGTGCCCACGTCGATCTGATGGCTGCTGAACAAGTCCTGCGCCACGTGAAAGTGCAACGTGTGCCCGTGTTTACCCGGTCGCCCGCTGTGATAGAAATCGATGGTTTTCTTGTAATATACGTCCGGCATAAAACCTCGGTGAGAAAGAATCGGCGAATCACTGAATGAGCGAATGGGTGAATCGGCGCTGTGGCCGGTCTCTATTAGGGTCACTTGACCCCCAGGCCAGCGCGGACACGGTCAGAGACCGGCCCGAGCGTAAAAAATCTGCTTAATCTGCGTGCAACCTATGGTTGCCCTTCTGCTGATGTAAAAACCAGTTTGGGTCGCCAAACGCCCGGCTCGACCGGGCGCAGCACGGCGACGAGCCGTCCGGCGGCATCGCGGGCTTGCGCCATCTCCGTATCGGGCGCATTGTTCAGCGTCACCATCTGGCCAAAGCGCACTGCCTGCACCTGCTCCGGCGTGAGGACGATCACCGGCAGTTCCGTGAGCGCGGTCTCCGGCGATAGAACAACGTCTGCCAGACGCCCGGCCTGCGCCAATGTACGCAATACCTCCAATGCGTACGCATCCTCAAGTCGAAACTCACCCGCTGCGATGCGGGTAAGCGCGGTCAGATGCGCGCCACAACCGAGGGTTTGCCCTAAGTCATGGGCCAGGCTGCGGATGTAAGTCCCCGCCGAGCAGATTACTTCGATGGTTACCTCGGGCAACGCCCAATCCAGCACGTTCAGCCGGTGAATCGTGACGGGACGTGCGGCGCGTTCGATCTCTTTCCCCTGCCGCGCCAGTTTGTAGAGCTTCTGCCCTTTGACTTTGACGGCGGAGTACATCGGCGGTATTTGTGTGATATCCCCGCGGAACCCTACAAGCGCCGCCTCGATTTCCGCCTGGCTCACCGTCACCGGGCGGCGTTCCACGAGATCGCCGTCGGCGTCGTAGGTCGTCGTCGTTTCACCGAGGCGCAGCGTGGCGTGGTAGGTCTTGTGGTTGCCGTCGATGAACTGCACCAGCCGCGTCGCTGCACCGAGCGCCAGCACAAGCACGCCGGTTGCCAGCGGGTCGAGTGTGCCCGTGTGCCCTACGCGGCGAATCCCCGCCAGCCGCCGCACGGCATTGACGACGTCGTGCGACGTCATACCGGCGGGTTTATCAACGATGAGAAAGCCATTCATTAGCAATCAGCGGTCAGCTTTCAGCAACGGTAAAGACTACAAAAGTCTCAACGCGTATTGTGTCTTGCAGACCCATTGTTCAGCACAGGTACTTGTTCAATCAGGTATCGTGTGAGACTTTTGTAGTCTCTTTGCCAGTTCCTCGCGGGCGAGGGGCAGCACACGGGCTTGCGCCACGCTCAGGTCCCCGGTCACGGAGCAGCCGGCCGCTTGGTGATGACCGCCGCCTTCGAGCGCCTTGGCGATCCACGCCACGTTGTAGCCGGGCCGCGAGCGCAGGCTCACCTTCACCGTGCCATCACGCATTTCAAGGAACGTCGCCATAATCTTCGCCTCGGCCACCCGGCTGATGAGATTTCCCAGGTTGAGGTCGTCGTGGTCTTCGATGCCGAGGGCAAGCTTCTCTGCCAGCGGGAAGGTGGTCCACGCCAGCTCGCCGTCGAGTTGCAAACGCTCCAGGGCTACACCCCACCCGCGCATCTGCTGGTAGGGGACTGAGTCCAGAGACTTTTCCATCACGCCGGAATAGTCACCGCCCGCTTCAATGAGACGGCCGACGAAGCGCAACACTTCCGGTGTCGTATTGGACGTGCGCAATCCGCGCGTGTCGGTGAGTATGGCGGCGAGCAGGCACGTTGCCATATCGGCGGTCAATGGGATGCCAAGCGTATCGATGAGCGCCGCGAGGGGCAGCGCCGTCGCTGCTGCCTCCGGATCGACCAGGTTGACGTCCCCAAAAGCCTCATTCGTCGCGTGGTGGTCAATGACGAATAACGGCAACTTCCCGTGCCAGGCGTCCTTGTAAATGCCGCCGGTACGGTTCAAATCGCTCATATCCACGGCAACCACGAGATCGATGTCGGCATCCTCAGAGACGTCACTTACGTAAGTCTCCGCGCCCGGCAGATAGGCGACGTTCGGGGGAATAGGATGCACACAGGCCAATAACGGCTTCTGGCCCATGTGGAGGAGCGCCAGCCGTAAAGCCAACGTGCAGCCGATAGTATCCCCGTCGGGGCGCGGGTGAGAGATCAGCAGCGGACGGCGGCGCTGTTTGAGCAACGCCGCCGCGTGGTGAAGCACCTCTGCTGATGAATTAGACATCATCGACATCGTCGTTATCTCCCACGAAATCGTCTACGTTGCTTGCAACGTCGTTGTCTGCAACGTCGTCGTCTGCTTCTTCTAGACCACCGTCACTCACGTGCAGTTCGTGGAGCAATTCCTCGATGCGCGCACCATGCGCCAGCGAGGGATCGTAGGTGAACACCAATTGGGGCAGGTTGCGCAGGCGCAGCGTCGGCGCCATCTCGCTGCGCAGCCAGCCCGCCGCGCCATCGAGCGCAGTTTGCGTCACGGCGAGCTCTTCCGCCGAGCCGATGATGCTGTAAAAGACCTCAGCGCGCGTCGTATCCCGGTTGACCACCACATCGGTGATGGTGACGTTCTCCAGACGGGGGTCGTTGCTCTCTTCGATGAGCAACTGCGTGAGTTTCCGGCGGATCATCTGGCTCACGCGCCCCATATATTTCTTTCCCATACCATACCTCCTACGTTACCGCGACCCGTTCCATTACGAAGAATTGCAGGCGATCCCCTTCTTCAACCGTGTCAAAACCGGCCAATTTAACGCCACATTCGAAGTTCTGGCGCACCTCACGCACGTCCTTCTCAAAACGCTTGAGGGAATCCAGCGCGCCCTCGTGCAGGACCTCCCCATTACGGAGCACGCGCACTTTAGCGTTGCGCTGGATAACGCCATCCGTGACGTAACAGCCGGCCACCCGCCCGACCCGAGGAATATCAAAGGTTTGGCGCACCTGCGCCTCACCGATTACCTTCTCCTCGTAAACCGGCGCGAGCATACCCTTCATCGCTTTTTCCACGTCATCGACGATCTCATAAATGATCTCGTATAGTTGGATGGGCATATCTTCCATATCGGACATGCGGCGCGCCGAGGTATCCGCAGTAACACGGAAGCCGATGACGATGGCTTCTGAGGCCAACGCCAGGTTGATATCCGACTCGTTGACGTTGCCCGGCGCCGCGTGGATGATGTTGATCTTTACTTCGTCATTGCTCAAGCGTTGCAGGCTGGTGACAATCGGTTCGATGGAGCCTTGTACGTCGGTTTTTAGGACGATGTTCAGTTCCTGGACCTGCCCTTCGCGGATGCGGCTGGAAATATCGTCCAGCGAGAGCGGACGCATCACCGTACGCGCTCGATCCTTGGCCCGTGCCTCTTCCTGGCGCTTCTCCGCAATCGCGCGCGCGGTGCGCTCGTCTTTGACGACTTCCAGGCGATCTCCGGCCTCGGGGACATCGTGTAGCCCGACAACAACGGTGGGGGTGGCCGGCGGCGCGGTGCGGTGGCGCTTATCGTTCTCGTCTTGTAGCGCGCGGACCTTCCCCCACGTCTTGCCCACGATGACGACGTCGCCGGTGCACAACGTTCCATTTTGGATCAGGACGGTCGCCAAAGGCCCCTGGCGTTTGTCGAGGCGCCCTTCGAGGACTGTGCCTACCGCTTCTCGCTCCGGGTTAGCCTGGACGCACGCCTCGTCCGCAAGCAGCAAAATCGCTTCGAGCAAGTCTTCTAGACCGCTTTGATCTTTAGCCGAGACAGGAATGACCATCGTATCCCCACCCCACTCATCCGGCGTCAATCCATAGTCGCTCAACTGCTGTTTGACGACCTCGGGTCGCGCGTTCGGCCTGTCGATCTTGTTCAAGGCGACGAGGATCGGCACGTGCGCCGCGCGCGCGTGGTTGAGAGCCTCAATCGTCTGCGGTTTCACGCCGTCGTCGGCGGCAACGACGAGCACCGCGATGTCGGTGGTATTCGCGCCGCGCGCGCGCATGGCGGTGAACGCCTCGTGGCCAGGAGTGTCCAGGAACGTGATCCGGCGTCCGGCGTGCTTGACCTGATACGCACCGATGTGCTGTGTAATGCCGCCGCTTTCGTCATCCACCACGTTGGTATGCCGGATAGCATCGAGGAGGGAGGTTTTTCCGTGATCGACGTGCCCTAAAATGGTCACAACTGGCGGACGGCCACACAGGTCCTCCGGCGCTTCCGTGGAGAGAAGAATCTGCCACGCTGAAAGCTCGGTCTCTTGCTCTTCTTCAAGCTCGGCGTAGGGTTGCTTCGCCTCAAAGCCAAACTCGCTGGCGATGACCGCCGCGGTATCGAAGTCAATCTGTTGGTTGATGCTGGCGAGCACACCGTTGCTCATCAGGATTTTGATGACTTTGATGGGCGTTTCCCCCAATAATTCGGCCAAATCACGCACCGTAATAATCTCTGGGATCGTGACTTCTTTTAACTCGTTCATACGCAATCCTCCTTCAAAAGTAGCCAGTTTTGTCGGGCGAGCTGGCAACTCGCGTTACAATGTGGCGCTCGGATCATAATCTGCTGCATCCGGCGTCAGCGTTTCGGGAAGCGCAGCCGCATACGCCTGCAAAGCCGCAACTTCCTCCGCGGTCAGGGTCACGCGCAGCGCGCGGTTGAGCACGCCGCGTTTGAGGGCCTGATCCCAGCACGCGCGCTGGCGGCATAGGTACGCGCCACGCCCCTTCTGTTTGCCTATCTCGTCGACCACAACGCCGCCTGCGGTGAGGCGTACCACGCGCACTAACGCGCGCTTCGCACCGCGGGCGCGACACGCAACACACGTGCGTTCTGGGACGTGCTTTGCCCGTGGTTGTTGTTTTTTCTTTGCCATACTTCACCCACAAAACAAAAAGGGACACCAGCAATCTTCTGGCGTCCCTCATATCCCCAGGACAATTGCGGATGCAGACATCCGCCTCTATCCCCTAGAAAAACCTCAACCGCTGTATCGGTATCATCTCAATAGTCCCGATGACAATCAGAGCTTACGCACCGGTTTCCTTGCACGGCAGGCAAGAAAACCGGCGACCAAGACCCTGTTCGGTTCCAGGTTATCCGGGCTAGGACTAGCCCAAAGATTGCAAAGCAGGCACGTGCTCAACGCTAAAACTCTTCGTCGAAATCTACCCACACATCCTTATGACGCCGTCGCTTGCGCACGACAAAGGTCTCACCGGTTTTGTCGTCGAAGACCACAGTGCGGCCCTTCTTCTTCTTCCGGCCGCCTTTGCGCCCATCGTCATCATCGTCGTCGTCCAGGAACTCTTCATCCTCGAATACTTCCGGAAATACCTCGGCCACTTCACCCAAGGTTTCCAGGGCTAGTTCCTCAGCCTGGGCTACGATGTCCACCGGCGCTTCCTCGGCAACTTCGGCTTCGGCTTCACTCGTGGCTTCAGCTTCAGTTTCGAGCGCCGCAGGTAAACCGGGCGCCTCCGGCTCGGCGACCGCCTCTGCTTCCACTACGGGTGGCTCAACCACCGGAGCGACTGCGCCTTGTTCTTCAGGCGCGCTTGCAGACTCAGCGGCGACGACAGCTTCATCCACGACCGTCGCAGCCGCAACTTCAGCCTCTTCCTCTTCCGGCGCTGCACCTTCGGCAGCCGGCTCGACAAACTGCAATCCGACCGCGTCCACGGTGTCTTTGATTTCGCGCAGGGCCTTCACACCGACGCCCTCAATCATCAACAGCGCCTCATCACCTAAAGCCATGCGCTCCATCACGTCGCCAACGCTGGCAAGGCCACTACTGGCGAGATGGCTATGGAC
>Ga0209614_1001647_pt1 | contig 16004 bp, 16 predicted proteins | sample BlaSprsedimmetaG_FD_185484 | JGI IMG/M metagenome (GOLD analysis project Ga0209614, IMG submission 185484) | Hot spring sediment bacterial and archeal communities from California, USA to study Microbial Dark Matter (Phase II) - Blank Spring... ... | reverse complement strand
GCCTTTCGTCTTGCAGCTTATAGTCTCCAGCGAAGCGCAAGCGCCATAGGTGCATTTTTTCGAAGGAAAAAGGCTCATATAGGAGCGCCAAAAGCTATTACTGCAACAGCCCACAAAATCGCCCGTATCTTTTATAACATGCTCAAATATGGCACAGAATATACTGATCTCGGCCAAGAATATTATGAACAACGCTACAAAGATCGGGTGATCGCAACCTTAAAACGTAAAGCAAAAAACCTTGGCTATAAACTTATAACTATCAAAGAACATGAACAAATTATACCAGCTACGTCAACCTGAGTTCGTTGGAAGTCCATTTGCTGCGAAATAGCGATCAGCCATCAGCTATCAGCGGTCAGTTTAAGGCGCTATTCCATTTCCTGAAAGCTGAGAGCTGAATGCTGACTGCTCTTCTTATTTGCGCGCCTTGCAACTGGAGCTTTTTACTATGCCGTCCAAACTTTGACTTTTTACGGGATCATCAGATATGGCTCAGAAAAAACCTTGGGGCGGCCGGTTTCGCCAAAAAACATCCAAGTTAGTAGAGGAATTTACAGCCTCCATCCATTTTGACCGCAGGCTTTATCCCTATGATATCGAGGGCAGCCTTGCCCACTGCCGGATGCTGGCCAGACAGAAGCTTATCACTAAAGATGAGTCCAGGCTTATCATCGACGGCCTCCGGGCCATAAAGAAAGAGATCGACCAGGACCAGTTCATCTTTACCCCTTCCCTCGAAGACATCCACATGCATATTGAAAAGGCCCTCGTTGATAAAATTGGGCCGGCCGGGGAAAAACTGCATACCGCCAGGAGCCGCAATGACCAAGTGGCCACTGATGTGCGGCTTTACCTGCGGGATAAGGTGCAGGAGATTATTGGTCTGATTAAAAAACTACAGCAAAGCCTGGTGGGTCTGGCCCGCCGGTACAGCGACGTCATTATGCCGGGATACACGCACCTGCAAAGGGCTCAGCCGGTACTCCTTGCCCATCACCTCCTGGCCTATTACGAGATGTTGAAAAGGGACCGGGAGCGTTTTTTCGAATGTCTCAAGCGGGTTAACGTCCTTCCCCTGGGGAGCGCGGCCCTGGCCGGCACAGGGCTTCCCATTGACCGGCGCTATGTGGCCAAACTGCTGGATTTCCCCTCTATCTCCGCCAACAGCATTGATGCAGTAAGCGATAGGGACTTTGCTATGGAGTTTCTGGCGGACTGCTCTATCCTCATGGTTCATTTGAGCCGCCTTTCGGAGGAACTCATCCTCTGGTCAAGCAGCGAGTTCTCCTTTATTGAGATAGGCGATGCCTTTTGTACAGGCAGCAGCATAATGCCGCAGAAGAAAAACCCTGATGTCCCGGAACTGGTGCGGGGAAAGGCCGGACGGGTCTTCGGCCATCTTCTCTCCCTGCTCACCGTGATGAAGGCGCTGCCCCTGGCCTATAACCGGGATATGCAGGAAGATAAGGAGGCCCTCTTTGATACGGTGGATACGGTTGCCCGGGTATTGACCGTCTATAGCGCCATGCTGGGTCAGATCGAGATCCGGCGGGACAAGGTAAATAAAGCCGTGCAGAAAGGATTTCTGACGGCTACGGACCTGGCGGACTACCTGGTTTTACGGGAAGTGCCTTTCCGGGAAGCCCATGCCATCGTCGGCCGGATAGTGCGCTATTGCCTGGATAGGGGTTGCGAACTTACCGACTTATCCTTAGATGAACTTAAAAAATTTTCGGATAGGATTGAGGCCGATGTCTTCGAATATATTCGCCCGGAAAAGTCGGTAGAAAGCCGGGTCTCAACCGGGGGGACTGCGCCCGGGCTGGTACTGGCGGCCCTTAAGGCCGCCGAGAAGGAGCTTAAGTGATAAGGTCTTTAGCCTGGAGAATGGTTATTATTACCGGCCTTGCATTTAGCCTCCTGGCCTGCGGCAAGAAGATGCCGCCCCGTCCGCCGCGGGAGGTAGTCCCCCAGGCCGTGACCGGGTTTTCCGCCCGTTTGACGGAAAAGGCCATTGTGCTGACCTGGAAAGCGCCCATAAAACGCAAAGACGGATCTCCTTTAATCCGCCTTTCCGGCTTCCGGGTGCTGAGAGCCGACTATACATTTGCCGAAGATTGTCCTGGATGCCCTGTACACTATACAGACATCTTTAATGTCAGGTGGCCTGGCGCAAGTAAGGAAACGGCCGGTGAGGATCTGGTGCAATTTATCGATAGTGATCTGGCCTACGGGCATAAGTATGTCTATACCATACAGGCCGTAGATGATGACGGCCGTATAGGAGAGGAAGCCGGACCCGTAATCATCTATTGGGATGTGCCACCCGGTCCGCCAGCAGCCCTTAGCGCCCGGGACGGAGATGGTCAGGTTGCACTTAGCTGGCAGGCTCCGGAAAAGTTGTCAGACGGGTCAGTCGCGGGTGAGCCGCTTTCTTACTATATTTACCGGCGCGAAGGAGACGGGCCGTATGAGCGTCTGCTGGTAGCCGGACTCCTTTCCAATACTGCATTTACAGATACCTCACTAGCCAACGATACCTTTTATACCTATAAGGTACGTGCCGTACGGTCAGTAAAAACTACCCTCATTGAAGGCCCGGAGAGCGATGAAATTAAAGCCTTCCCTAAAGATATGACGCCGCCGGCCCCGCCTACGGGTCTATCGGCCATAGCTTCACCGGAAGGTATCGTCCTCAGATGGATAGACAATACAGAGCCCGATCTGGCCGGTTATCGCGTCTATAGGCGGACGAAGGAAGAGGACAAGTGGCGGTGCCTTTCCCGGGGACTGGAGACATCAGGGCGCTATACAGACAAAGAGGTACGCAAGGGAGAAGTGTATTATTATGCGTTAACCGCCGTGGATTCTTCGCCCCGGCAGAATGAAAGTACGATGTCCCTTGAAGTCAGGGTATGGGCTGAATAGTATCTTTTGAGAGGGAGAAAAGGCTTGCATCACTTTAACTACGTCGATGATGAATTATATTGTGAAAACGTGCCGGTTGCCACTATTGCCGGGGCGGTGGGGACTCCTTTTTACCTTTACAGCCACGCCACACTAAGCCACCATTTCAAGACATTTGATCAGGCTTTTAACAAAGTCCCCCATCTGGTCTGTTTCGCCCTCAAAGCCAACTCAAACCTGGCTATTATCAGGCTCCTGGCCAACCTGGGGGGTGGTGCGGATATTGTCTCTGGCGGGGAACTATACCGGGCCCTTAAGGCCGGTATTTCGCCGGACAAGGTCGTCTATTCCGGCGTGGGAAAGCGCACTGATGAGATCCAAGATGCCCTGCGGGCCGGCATCCTGATGTTCAATATTGAGTCTTCACAGGAGCTTTTAGCCATAAATAAGATAGCGTCCCAGATGAAAAAGAAGGCCCGTATTGCCTTGAGAGTCAATCCTGATGTTGACCCCAAGACACACCCGTATATCTCTACGGGGTTAAAGAAAAACAAATTTGGTATAGACATCAGGCGTTCTCTTAAAGAATATAGAGAGGCGCGCAGCCTTTCCCACGTAGAAATTGTAGGGGTGAGCTGCCATATCGGCTCTCAGATCACAGAAGTAGCGCCGTTCGTTGATGCCTTAGTAAAGTTGAAGGCTCTCATTGCCCGACTGCAAACAAACGGCATTAATATCCATTATCTGGATCTGGGCGGCGGGTTGGGCATCCGTTACGACCAGGAAGAGCCCCCACATCCCTTTGCCTATGCCGAGGCCATTATAAAAAACATGCGCGATATGGACGTTACGCTGATCCTCGAGCCGGGGAGGGTGATTGTGGGGAATGCCGGAGTACTGGTGACCAGGGTCTTGTACACTAAAAATAATGGGAGCAAACATTTTCTGATCGTAGATGCCGGTATGAACGATCTGGCCCGGCCCAGTCTTTACGGCTCCTATCATGCCATCTGGCCGGTCAGAAATAAGTATGCCGGAGAAAAAATAAAGGCAGATGTGGTGGGGCCTATATGTGAATCCGGTGATTTCCTGGCCAAAGACCGGGAGCTTCCGGATTTTGCCCCCGGAGATATTATGACGGTTATGAGCGCGGGGGCCTATAGTTTTTCCATGTCTTCCAACTATAACAGCCGCCCGCGGGTGGCCGAGGTTATGGTCAAAGGCCGTGATTTTTCTGTCATCCGGCGCCGCGAGACCTACCAGTCCCTGGTTCGAGGTGAGAAGATACCGGATTTTCTGCAAGGTTCTCAGGTAAAATAGTCCATGGGGAAAAAGCTGTCTTTTTATAAAATGAGTGGCAGCGGTAATGATTTTATCATTATTGACAATCGTTCCGGGCTCGTTGGTGTCAATGAGGGCTCCGCGTGGGCCCGCCGGCTGTGCCGCCGTAAGGTATCGGTAGGAGCCGACGGTTTGATTCTAATCGAACCTCCCACTATGCCCAATACCGATTTCAAGTGGCGGTTTTATAATGCTGATGGCAGTGAGGCCGAGATGTGCGGTAACGGCGGGCGCTGTGCGGCTCGTTTTGCCTACGTAAACCTAATAGCCAGTCCCAGGATGACATTTGAGACCATCGCCGGCTTGATCCGGGCCGAAGTGACCGATCATCGGGTGAAACTGGAAATGATGCCATCGCGGGATCTGCGCATGGATATAAAAGTCTTGACAAATCAGGGCGAATACGTAGTACATTTCATAAACACGGGCGTTCCGCATGTCGTCTATTTTGTCTCTGATCTGAATAAGGTAAATATCCTTGAGTTGGGCCGGAGCATCCGTTTTCATGCCGCTTTTCAGCCGGCCGGCACCAACGTTAATTTTGTCCGGATCTTAGACAAAGAGAATATCTCCATACGTACCTACGAGCGGGGGGTGGAGGACGAGACCCTGGCCTGCGGAACTGGATCAGTGGCCGCAGCGATCATCGCCTCTCTGAAACACGGGGTTGTGCCGCCGGTTCACGTACAAACGCGTGGTGGAGAAAAACTTGACGTCTATTTTAAATCCGGCCCGGGGGGCATAAACAACGTCTTTTTGGAAGGCGAGGCAAAGATTGTCTATGAAGGTCTATTAAGGGAGGAGGAACTATGAAACGGAAAACAGCAGAGATAGTAAAAGGGGCTATGGTGGCTATTGTCACTCCCTTCAAAAAGGGCAAGGTAGATGAGAAGGGCTTAAAAAAGCTCATAGAATTTCAGATTAAAAACGGCGCGCACGCTATTATTCCCTGCGGGACAACCGGCGAAGCGGCTACGCTTTCCCACGAGGAACATATGCGTGTAGTTGAGATCACGGTACAGACGGTGGCCGGCCGGGTGCCGATAGTGGCCGGTACAGGCTCCAATAGTACGTCTGAATCCATACTGTTGACCAAACATGCCCAAAAAGCCGGTGCTGATGCGGCCCTATTAATCACCCCTTATTATAATAAACCCACACAGGAGGGACTCTATCAGCATTTCAGGGCCGTGGCAGAGAAAGTCGATATCCCCATCGTTCTGTATAATGTCCCCGGCCGGACCAGTGTCAATATGCTGCCCGAAACAGTGGCCCGTCTGGCAGAGATAAAAAATATCATAGGAATCAAGGAGGCTACAGGCTCCCTGCAGCAGATCAGCGAGGTTATACGCCTCTCCAATAAGAAATTTACTCTGGTATCCGGGGACGATTTTACGGTCTTACCTACACTGGCTGTGGGTGGTAAGGGAGTTATCTCCGTAGTATCCAATGTGGCGCCCAAGGACATGGCCGATCTTTGTAATGCCTTTGAAGCCCAGAACAGACAAAAGGCCCAGGAACTGCACTATAAACTTCTCCCGCTTTGCCAGGCTATGTTCTATGAGACCAATCCCATACCGGCAAAGACAGCGCTTGGACTCATGGGCATGATTTCGCCGGAACTCAGACTGCCGCTGTCGCCCATGTCACCGAAAAATGTGGAACGCCTGAAGGCTGTGCTCAGGGATTACGGGCTTATTAAATAAGAAGTTCATGGCTCATGGTTCTTGGCCATCAGCTATCAGCCATGAGCTATCAGCTAATTAAGGGGAGAAAAAATATGATAAAGGCTATTGTGGCGGGTGCCGCCGGCAAAATGGGCGGACGCAATATCCATATGGTACATCAGGCCGAAGGAATTAAACTGGCAGCGGCCTTTGAAAGGCCGGGACATCCGGCCCTCGGCCAGGACGTAGGAGAGGTAGCCGGCCTGGGAAAGATGGGTATTCCGGTTTCTGAGGGGCTGGAATCGGTCATTAAAAAGGGCGATGTAATCATTGACTTCACCTTTCATACCTCGTCTGCAGAACACGTGGCTCTGGCCGCCAAACACAAAAAGGCCATTGTGGTGGGGACAACCGGGTTTACGCCTGAGGAGATGAAAGAGATCAAAAAGCTGGCTAAAAAGGTGCGCTGCGTCCTGGCCCCTAATATGAGTGTGGGGGTAAACGTCCTCTACAAAGTCGTGCAGGATGTCGCCGCAATCCTGGGTGAAGGTTACGACGTGGAGATTATCGAGGCCCACCACCGCCTTAAAAAGGATGCCCCCAGCGGCACGGCCGTAAAGCTGGCCCAAGTGCTGGCCGGGGCCCTAGGCCGCGATTTGGATAAGGTTGGGGTCTATGCCCGGCATGGGATGATCGGTCAGCGGACGGATGAGGAAATCGGCATCCAGACTGTTCGCGGTGGCGATATTGTGGGCGAACACACTGTCCTTTTTGCCGGTATCGGGGAACGCATTGAGGTCATCCACCGTGCCCATAGTCGGGATAATTTTGCCCGAGGGGCCGTACGTGCCGCCAGGTGGATCGTAAATCAGAAGAACGGCATCTATGACATGCAGGATGTACTGGGACTGAGGAAGTGATAGAGCGCTTCGTTCGTTTTGAAGTAGATGGTACCGCCAGGTACGGGCAGCTAAAAGAAGACACCATCCGCAGCATAGAAGGCGATATATTCGCAGAAATTAAAACAGGTAATGAAGAGTATGGTCTGGCTAATGTCCGGCTCCTCTCTCCCTGCCAGCCAAGCAAGATTATTGCCCTGGGCCTGAATTATAGCGATCATGCCAGGGAGTTGGGTTTTCCTATCCCGGACGAGCCCTTGATTTTTCTTAAACCGGGGACGGCAGCCATCGGGCCGGATTCATCTATTATGTATCCCCGGATGAGCAAGAGAGTTGACTATGAGGCTGAGCTGGGTGTGGTCATCAGCAAGAGAGCCCGTTTTGTCCCGCGGGAGAAGGCATTTGATTACATCTTTGGCTATACCTGTGTAAATGATGTTACGGCCAGAGACTTACAGAAAAAAGATGTACAGTTCACGCGTTCTAAAAGTTTTGACACCTTTGCCCCTATCGGCCCTTGCATTGCCCGGGGGATGGATCCCTCGCATCTCAAGATAGAATCATACCTCAACGAGGAACTCCGCCAGTCATCCCACACCGGGAATCTTATCTACGGGGTTGCTGAACTGGTCAGTTTTATCTCTAAGGTGATGACCTTGCTCCCGGGTGATATCATTGCTACCGGCACGCCTTCTGGGATCGGCCCTATGGTTCCCGGCGATGTAATAGAAATTGTTGTGGAAGATATTGGTACGCTGCGCAACACGGTGGAGGCGGAAAAAAGCTGAAAGCTGAAGGCTAAAAGCTGTATAAAGTCAGTGGACGGCACAGTAAAAAGCTCTCCGCCGCAGGCGGACAAGGTACGTCCGCCGTGGCGGAAGAAATGAGGCGTAGTTATAGCTACGCCGCAGTGACGAAGGATGCCGCGCAACGCAGCAAATGGACTTTTTACGAAGCCGTCAATATTCAGAAAGGTAGTTAGCGGACATGATCAAGATAGAAAAATCGGAACGACTAAAGAAGCTGCCGCCTTATCTCTTTGCGGAGATAGATCGTATGAAAGAGGAGGTAAGAGCCCGCGGGGTAGATGTCATTGACCTCGGTGTAGGAGACCCGGATCTCCCCACGCCGCCTCATATAATCACACGGCTTAATGAAGCGGCGACCGATCCCCAAAACCACCGTTATCCCTCTTATTCGGGCATGAACGGCTTTAAATTTTCCGTGGCCAGATGGTATGAAAGACGCTTCGGCGTCCCCCTGGACCCCCAAACAGAGGTCGTTAGCCTGATTGGTTCCAAGGAGGGCATCGCCCACCTCCCCCTCGCCTTCGTTAATCCCGGTGACGTGGCTCTGGTGCCGTCACCAGCCTATCCGGTTTATCATATCGGAACTATATTTGCCGGCGGCGAGCCATACTATATGCCCCTTACCAAAGAAAACCATTTTTTACCAGACCTGACTACCATCCCTCCAGAGGTAGCTGAAAAGGCCCGCCTCCTGTTCATTAATTATCCCAACAATCCTACGGCAGCCGTGGCTACGGTGGACTTCTTTAAAAAAGTCGTGGCCTTTGCTGAAAAATATAACATTATAGTCTGTCATGATGCGGCCTATAGCGAGATGGCCTTTGACGGCTACAGACCGCCCAGTTTCCTGGAGGTCGAGGGAGCCAAAGGGGTAGGTATTGAACTCCATTCCCTTTCTAAAACCTATAACATGACCGGTTGGCGAATAGGCTTTGCTGTAGGGAACAAAGAGGTCATCGCCGGATTGGGACAGGTAAAAAGCAATATTGATTCCGGAGTCTTCCAGGCTATCCAGATAGCCGGTATGGCGGCCCTGGATGGTGATCAGACCTGTGTCCGGGAGATGCAGGCTGTTTATGCCGAGCGCCGGGATATTTTAGTTGCCGGCCTGAAAGAAGCGGGGTTGAATGTGGAAAAACCAAGGGCTACCTTTTACCTGTGGGTTGAAGTCCCCCGGAGATATACCTCCGCCGAATTTACTGCCCACCTTTTGAGCAAGGCGGGTATCGTTACTACTCCAGGCAATGGTTTTGGCGCACCCGGAGAAGGTTATATTCGCATGGCCTTGACAGTGGGAAAAGAACGCCTCCAGGAGGCCGTCCAGCGCATTAAGAATGTAGGGTTTTAACCCTTGGAAGATGTCCTGGCCTATATTGGTATTGGATCTAACCTGGGTGATGCCAGGGCCAATTGTCTGCAGGCCGCGAAGCGCCTGGCTAAGGCTGATAGCAGATTAAAGATACGCCTTTCTTCTCTGTATCTAACGGAGCCCCAGGAATTAAAGGCGCAGGGGTGGTATGTCAACGCCGCGGCCGAGGTAAAAAGCCCTCTATCCGCACAGGATATATTTCGCCTTTTACACCATATTGAGGATGAAATGGGAAGGGAAAGGGAAGCCCGATACGGGCCACGGATTATCGATCTCGACCTTTTATTTTATGACGACATGGTCCTAGACACCGGGGAGCTAATCATTCCTCACCCCAGATTGCATGAGCGCCGCTTCGTCTTGGTGCCCCTTTGCGAACTGTCTCCTGATTTCGAGCACCCGGTGCTCAAAAAAAGGGTTTGTGATTTGCTCAAGGAAGTGCCGGAAAACGGTCAGCGAGTCCTCCGGATAGAGGTTGAAAACTGAGATGAGGCTGCTCATTTATATCATTTTAACATTTATCGCTTATCAGATTTATAAGGTCGTGCGAAGGGGATTGGGCACATCTGAACAAGTAAATCGAAAAAAAAATGATGATGTAATAACCGCAGAGCTGGTGGAAGACCCGGTCTGTCATACCTATTGCCCCAAAAACGAGGCCCTTATGGCCAGTATGGACGGGAAAAGTTACTACTTTTGCAGCGAAGAATGTAAACGAAAATTTATAGAAGAAAATAACCACAGAGGGCACGGAGAAAGATAAATAAAATAGAAAACAGAAGACAGAAGTTAAGATAAAACCTACTGAATTCTGTATTCTGATTCATAACATATTTTGGACAGGTATGATCTTTATTTCCTCTGTGTGCTCTGTGGTTAATCTTTCAAAACGAGAAATGCGTAAAGGAGAGTGTGTATGAAGTTTTTTATCGATACTGCCAACCTGGATGAAATCCGTCAGGCCAATGATATGGGCCTGATCGATGGGGTGACTACAAACCCATCGCTCATTGCTAAGGAGAACAAACCTTTCAAGAAGCTCCTGACTGAGATCTGCAGGATAGTAAGAGGGCCGGTCAGTGCTGAGGTTGTTAGCTTAGAGGCCAAAGAAATGGTAGGGGAGGCTAAAGTTCTGGCCAAAATTGCCGATAATATAGTTATCAAGGTGCCCATGACCACGGAAGGGATCAAGGCCACCCGGATGCTCAGCGAAGCGGGCATTAAGACTAATGTCACGCTTATTTTTTCACCGGTGCAGGCCCTGCTAGCGGCTAAAGCGGGGGCAACCTATGTCAGCCCCTTTGTTGGCCGGCTGGACGATATTTCCCAGGTGGGTATGGATCTGGTCGGGGACATTATTGCTATCTACGACAACTATGCCTTTGATACAGAGGTCATTGTGGCCAGTATCCGTCACCCCGGTCATGTCCTGGAGGCGGCTTTGATGGGTGCGGATGTAGCCACCATACCATTCAAGGTTATTGCCCAGTTGACTAAACATCCGCTTACGGATATTGGAATAGAGAAATTTCTGGCGGACTGGAAGAAAGTGGGCAGCCCCAAAAAATAATTTTCGACTGGAGATCACAGAGGGATGCAGGCGAATGCTTTGCAAACTATGTTGTTCCTCCTGTTTTTAACGATCCTAACGATAGGCAGGCCCATTTCTGCACGGGGAGATATTTATTGTTTTACTGATAGTGAGGGCGTAGTTCATTTTACCAATGTGCCTAACGACGGGCGATATAGAGTCTTCCTCCGCACCAGAAAGGCTATAGAGCGGATTTCCTACGCTGCTTTTTCGGGTGATATTAAAAAATACGATCCTGTCATCCATGCGACCTGCCAGCGGTTTGGTGTAGATACAAACCTGGTCCGGGCTATAATTAAGGCCGAATCTAACTTCAATTACCTGGCGCTTTCACCAAAGGGAGCACGGGGTCTGATGCAACTGATGCCTCAGACGGCACAGGAGATGTCCGTGTTTGATGTTTTTGATCCGGCTGAAAACATATACGGCGGGGTTAAGTACCTGAAACGGCTCTTAGGCATGTTCGACGGCAATATACCTTTGGCCTTAGCAGCTTATAATGCCGGCCCGGATAGGGTTGGAAACAAGAAACAAATCCCCATGATTAAGGAGACACAGGATTACGTACAGAGGGTTTTGCTGTACTTCCGAAATTACAAAATTAGATATGGTTATCAGGAAAATAAGATGCTATGATTACCGTATGAATGAGACAGGGCGTGTAAACACCTGGAACCTACCTAACAGTCTTACAATCTTTCGCATCTTTTCTATCCCTCTGGTTATGTTTTTTATTAGCCGTTCAGATCAGCCGCTTCCGGCTTTCTGGGCGGCTTTTTTCTTTTCTATGGCCTCTATAACCGATCTCCTGGACGGTTTCCTGGCCCGCAGGCAAAAGTGTGTTACCGCCCTAGGTAAACTCCTGGACCCTCTGGCCGATAAACTTCTCATCTCAGCGGCCTTAGTGATGCTTATCCCCAAAGGTCGGGTGGAAGCCTGGATGGCATTTCTCATCATCGGGCGGGAGATAGCGGTAACCGGCCTGCGCGGCATCGGGGTTACGGGCGGGGTGGTTATCGACGCCAGCGGCCTGGGTAAGGCTAAAACTATTTTCCAAATCAGCGCCCTTATCGCCCTCCTGCTTCATTTTACTTACCTGGGCATCAACTTCCATCAATTCGGCAAGGTATTGTTATGGCTTGCTCTTATTTTGACGGTGTGGTCTGGGGTAGATTATTTTGTTCGCTTTTATCGGTTATTTACGGGGGAACAGAGATGACGGCTTCGTAAAAAGTCCATTTGCTGCGTTGCGCGGCATCCTTCATCACTGCGGCGTAGCTACAAGTACGCCTCATTCCTCAGGATTTGCGCGCCTTGCAACTGGAGCTTTTTACTGTGCCGTCTAGATATTAACTTTGACTTTTTACGAGTCATCAGAGATGACGGCTTGCTTTTTAGCTTAAAATTATATATACACCTATCACCTATCAACACATACGCGTAAGGCCTATAAGGTTTCCTGTGAAGACTAAGCGGCAAGTAAAAGAAATTCCCTGTATCCTGCGACCGGCAGAGATGACGTCTCTGGAAAAATGCGCCCAGTGCAACCAGAATTGTGGTCGAAACAGTGACATCAGAAAATTTCTTTCCCGTCTTGATGACGTCAAGATAGCCTATCTTCGAGAACAAAAAGGCTCTCCCATCAACCCCATAGAAGCGGTCCGTGCCTTTTCGATTGTCCGTGATCTAGCCAAAAGGTACTGGAAGTATAGCCATTCCACCGATTTCCTGGATTAAAATCCCCTCCCTCGCCCCCATAATATAAAATCATTTTGACTTATCCTGCCCATTAATTCTAAAATAATTCTGGTTCCTCATGGAATGTGTGGTATCACAAGATTACTCAATTTAGGTAGAAATGTTCTTTTGAGGGATACAACTTAGAAAGACTGGTAAGGAGAAGAATATGTATTTCCCGCATCTTTTTACACCCGGGGCCATTGGAAACTGTAATCTGCGCAATCGTATTATCATGCCGCTCTACCCCACCAAGTATGCTACTGAAAGTAAGGTCAACCCGAGGATGAAGGCCTTTTATTGCGCCCGGGCTAGAGGTGGCGTAGCCCTGATCGTGCTGGATTGCCCCTGTCTGGATTATCCCCGCGCCTATAAGGGACCACAGGAACTTCGCTTTGACACAGAAGAGTATGCGTCCGGCATAGCCAAGTTACTGGACATAATCCACGCCGAAGGCGCCAGGGCCTTTATGCAGCTCAATTATCCCAAAGAAAGAATCTTCGATAAAGAGGTTCCCGGAGCCAAGAAAAAAGAAAAAAGCTGGGTCGTTTCCCTGGCCAATGCCATGTCGCGGGAGGAAGCCACAGAGATAATAGAAATTATGGCTGCCGGGGCCAAAAGGGCCAGGGAGGTCGGCTACGACGGAGTGGAAATACAGGCCAGTTATGGTGATTTGATTGCTCAGCTTCTTTCGCCACTTCTTAACAAGCGCACGGATAATATGGGCGGGCCTTTGGAAAATCGGTGCCGTTTTTTAATCCGGCTGATCGAAAAAACAAAACAATGTGCCGGCCGGAATTTCCCGGTAATGGTAAAACTGGTCTGTGATGAATTTGTCCCCGGTGGCCTAACTGTAAATGAGGCTGTATCCATGGCCAAATTGATCGAAAAGGCCGGCGCTAATGCCATCCTGGCTAATGCCGGTAATAAGGCTACCAAGTTTGTTACCATACCCGGGCATGACTGTGCACCGGGTCTGCTGACAGAGATCGCCGCCCGGATTAAAGCTGCCGTTAACCTGCCGGTCATAGCCATCGGTAAGATAAATACACCGGCCCTGGCGGAAGAGATCATCGCCTCAGGCAAAGCCGATTTCGTGGCTATGGCCAGGGCCTTAATAGCTGATCCGGATCTTCCCAATAAGGCCGCGTCTGGAAATATCGCCGGTATAAGGGCTTGCACCTATTGCCTGGAAGACTGTGCTGATAAAGGAGTGCCGGGCTTAGGCCGCGCCTGCACCGTTAATCCCTTTGCCGGTCTTGAGTATCGTTGGGATGTGCTTCCGGTCGCAGTAAAGAAAAAAATCCTGGTTGTCGGAGGCGGCCCGGCTGGCATACAGGCCGCGGTCATAGTCAGCCAGAGGGGGCACAGAGTAGAACTCTGGGAGAAAGAGGCCGAACCCGGCGGCCAACTCCTTTTGGCCGACAAGGCCCCGTTCAAAGAAGAGATGTCCGGGGCCTTACGCTACCTGATATATTCCTTAAAACAAAGCACCGTCCAAGTCCGCCTTAACTGCCCGGGCGCAATAGAAGATATAGTCAATATGGCGCCGGATGCGGTTATCGTGGCTACCGGGTCGCATCCGATACGTCCATCGATTCCTGGCATAGATTCCGGTATTGTGGTTGACGCCCGGGAGCTTTATGCCAAAGAGGTTCTCCCCGGTCAGAAAATAGTGATTATCGGCGGGGGTGATATCGGCTGTGAAACCGCGGATTGGCTGGCTGAACCAGGAAGAGAAATAACTGTAATCGAGCTCCTGCCCGAGGTTCTCAATAAGATGAAAGATATCCCCCGGGCGCGCCTGCTGGCCAGGCTGGCCGATAAGAGGGTGAACATACTTACGGATACCCGGGTTACAGAGATTAGCGAGACTGTGGTCTCCCTGGAGAAAAAGGACGGCCAGAGACTCCGGATCGAGGCAGATCAGGTGATACTGGCCGTTGGTGCGCGATCGAAAAACAGCCTGGCGGATGAACTTACGGAGAAAGTTAAAGAGGTGATAGCTATTGGTGATGCCGCTCAGCCGGGCCATCTCGGCTCGGCACTGAGAAGCGCCACCGAGGTAGCCCTTAAGATTTAGAGCCTGTTTTCGTCACTGGTCGCACTGACAGGCGATCCGCCGGAGGCAGAATACTATGGGTTCGACGTCTGTCCTCCGGAGCCTTTACGTTCGAACGTTTCAACGTGTAAACGTCACTCCTGGCCCATCACGTTTTATCCAGTATCTCCCTTATCTTAGTAGATAACCCTTGCATATCGAATGGCTTCTGAATAAACCCGCTGCACCCCCGTTCTAATATCTTGGCTGCTTCACCATTAATGCTGTATCCACTGGAAAGGAGAACTCTTATACCCGGGTCGATCCCCTTCAACCGGTCGTAAGCCTCACCGCCCCCTGTACCCGGCATGATCATATCCAGAATGACCAGATCAATCCCATCCTTATTTGCCTTATAAATATTGACCGCTTCTTCTCCGTCTCTGGCTATGAGTACTTTATAACCCAATTCTTCCAACAATTCCTGGCCTACATTCCGGATCATCTCTTCATCGTCCACAAACAGGATAGTCTCTGTTCCTTTTACCATCATTACGGACATCCCCTTTTCCCTTACAATCTTCTTTTCTGATGCCGGTAAATAGATAGTAAACGTCGTGCCATGGCCTTTTTCACTATAGACATTAATAATACCGCCATGATTCTTGATAATCCCATAGGCCGAAGCCAATCCCAGACCACTGCCCCGCCCCATCTCTTTGGTAGTAAAAAAGGGCTCAAATACGCGTCTCCGGATTGTTTCATCCATACCAACACCCGTATCGGTAATAGATATCTTGGCATATCTCCCCGGCTGGACCTTGTAAGGTTTGATGTAGCTTTCATCCAGGATGACATTATTTGTCTCTAAATAGATATCCCCGCCCGCCGGCATAGCATGCCAGGCGTTCACATAAAGGTTCAAAAGCACCTGCTCGATCTGGCCCTGGTCGGCCTCTACGGTACAGAGATCAGGATCATATTTCTCTCTGATGGTAATATCTTTCTTGGTGCGGCCAAACATGCTGGCGCTGCTTCTCATTATCTCGTTTACGTCAAGCGGCTTAACATTATATCTCCCGCGGCGGGCAAACCCTAAAAGCTGAGCGGTTAGCTCAGACCCGCTTCTAACCTGCTCTTCGATTTTTTTAGCTTGCTATAATGGGAATGGCTTGCATCAAGATCGCTTAGCATCAAGGATGCGTATCCCGCCACCACCATGAGCAGGTTGTTAAAATCAAGGGCAATACCGCCAGCCAGGGTACCGATGGCCTCCATCTTCTGGGCCTGGAGTAGTTGAGTTTCGAGGTGTTTCTTATCTGTGACGTCGATCATGGCGCCCTCTATGTAACCATCTTCCGGATAGGCCCTGGCCGTTATTACCAGATCTATTTTTTCTCCATCCTTGCGGGCGACCTGTATCTCAAAATCAGAGACCGTGCCGCATTCCTCCAACTTCCGCAACAGCTCCGTCCTTCTGTCCGGCGAATAACGTTCGCCAAATACAAATTCCTTGGTAACGTTCAAAAGGTGAGGCATCAATGTATTTCGACCGATTGGATATGGATATTGAAGTAACCTTTGATGCCCAATTTCTCTTTCCAATATTCCTCCCACTTGTCCCTGGAGTATTGCCTGAT
>Ga0209614_1001645_pt1 | contig 16017 bp, 11 predicted proteins | sample BlaSprsedimmetaG_FD_185484 | JGI IMG/M metagenome (GOLD analysis project Ga0209614, IMG submission 185484) | Hot spring sediment bacterial and archeal communities from California, USA to study Microbial Dark Matter (Phase II) - Blank Spring... ... | reverse complement strand
AGGTCGAACTGCTCGTAGTTCACGTCGTGCAGGAACATGTTGATCCGCGCGAGGTTGTAGGTGGTCAAGTTGATCTCCTGGCCAAAGAACCCCTGGCGGACGTTCTCCTTGCCCAGCACCTTCGCGAACTTCAGCAGGAGTGAACCGGATCCGCAGGCCGGGTCGTAGACCTTGTTCACCTCGGTCTTGCCTACCACAGTGATGCGAGCCAGAAGCTCGCTCACCTCCTGCGGGGTGAAGAACTCACCGCCGGACTTGCCTGCGCTTGAGGCGTACATGGTCATGAGGTACTCGTATGCGTCTCCGAACGCGTCGATTGTGTGGTCCTCGAAGTTGCCCAGGGTCAGGTCGCCGATAGCGTCAAGCAGCTTCACTAGCTTCTCGTTACGTTTCGCCACGGTGGGGCCGAGCTTTGCGCTGTTAACGTCGAGATCGTCGAATAGGCCCTTCAGGTCGTCTTCGCTCTCGGCACCCACAGCGGAGCCCTCGATGTTGCGGAACGCCCGCTCAAGCGTCTCGTTGAGGTTCTCGTCACGCGCGGCGCGCTTGCGGACGTTTACGAACAACTCACTCGGCAGGATGTAGAAGCCCTTCTCTGCCACGGTTTCGCTGCGACCGAACTCAGCGTCGACGTCCGACAGCTTTGCGTAGTCGAAGTCCGGACGTCCTGCGGCGCGCTCCTGCGCATTGAGATACGCAGTGAGGTTCTCGGAGATGAAACGGTAGAAGAGTATGCCGAGCACGTAGGTCTTGAAGTCCCATCCGTCGACGGATCCGCGAAGATCGTTCGCGATCCGCCATATCGTCTTGTGGAGCTCGGCGCGTTGGATTTTTTCGGTGCTTGGAGCCATATCGCAGATGCCTTCCTCCGTCGGACAGCGTGCGCAGCACAGGATGACGCACCGCAAGACCGCCCCCTTTGCAGGGCCTCATCCACATCTTACTGAAGGGGGCTGGCACGCGCTTGGGTTTCTCGGATGCGCCAGACACGTTTACCATGTCTGACCTGAATATATGTTTTGGTCGCGGGGACAGGATTTGAAACCTGTGATCTTCGGGTTATGAGCGCGTCATGACAGTTCCCAGGCGGCTGGACCCCGTTCTTTGAGCCAAGCGAGAGCGCAACACCCTCGGCGGGGGAACCGAGGGTGTTGCTTCGGACTATTGAAACCCGCGACCGAGGGGAGACCGCCGGGGGTTCCCGGGAGGGGCATCAGTTGTCGGCGGCGCCGTTCGAGTAGCTCGCGAGCGGCGTGAGAGACCATCTGCCGACTTGGGGCTTGAATCCCACGCCACGGGCGCTCAGAGCGCTCCACGAGGCCACACGGCGCGATCTGGATCCAGAAGTCCGGAACACTGTGCGCTTCGCCATGACACTCCCCTCGCAGGACCGCCGGCCGAAATGTTCCCCGACCGGCGGTAGTCGCCTCTAGTCGATCAGCTCGGCATGCACGAGCAACTTGCCGTCCTCCACGTGATACGCGCACGTCGAGAGCGTAAGCGTCCGGCCAGCGAGATCCGGCCGGAAACCTGGATCCAGGAACGAGCGATCCGCCCAGCGCGCAATGCGATCCGAGTACGGCCGCATGACTGGGAACGCGAACGCGTCGTCGGAGCCATCGGCCACACGCGCCGAGTAGACGAGCCACGTCCCGCCGTTGCCGGCTGCATCGACGTACTGGATGAAGGGATGCGCCGCCCAGAAGTCCGCGTCTCCATAGGAGGCGAGAACGCCGAACATCGAGCCGTCGCGCATGTTGTGGCCGTGAAGCAGCGTCGCCCGCGAGCTGTCGCCCGCATAGCGCGGCGAGCGGTAGTCGGCGAAGATCGCGCCCCGTGCGTCGGCATCGCCATCCGCCGCGCGCGTGAGGTAGGTTACGTTGTCCGTCGTCTGCACCACCGGCTCATGGAGGTCGGTGCCAGGAATCGAGAGGTAGCCGATCACGTCCGGGTTAGCGGCCTTCGCCTCGAGAAGCCGGGAGTAGAGCTCGGCATCCGAAAGCAGCCCGTAGGTCTCGCGGTCTTTCGCCGTGAGCCGCGCCCGGCCGTCATCGCCGGTGCGAACCTTCAGCCACTCCCCGGAGAGGGTCTGCCGGTACCAGTACGTGACCAGCAGCTTGCCGTCGACGAGCTCGGTATAGGGTGCGTAGTCGGCTTTCACGTACGAGAAGCCCTCGATCGGCATCTTGTCGAGGCCTTCGGCCCGGACACGCGGCATGTACTCGGTGCCGATCTCGGCGTTGTAGCCCCACGCTCTGGCGATCTCCGTGCCATCCCAGATGTTCCGGTACTGCAGCATCACCCCGCCGTGGTTCACCGGCAGAACATCGTCGGTGAGCTCAAGGGAGATCACAGCCTCATCCTCGCGGATCTCGAAGTAGTGACGCGCGGGATCGAGCGCGTGGCCGACAGCCGCGGTAGTCTCGACCGCGTAGTAACACCCGTACTCGAGCAAATCGGATCGTGCAACGCCCTGGGCGTCGGTCGTGAGTGTCGTGGCCGGATCCGCCGGATCCTCAGCCGGATCGAACGGCGCAACAAGCGGCGATCTGTCGCGCACGCGCCAGATCTCATAGACCGCGCCCGGCAGAAGCCGTGCGTCTAGCCCGTCCGAGCGCTTCTCGATCCGGACTGTGCCACGCACACGCGGATCGGTGCGGGAGAACTCGAAGGTCGCAGATGAAGCCGCATCGACAGTGAACGTCGTCGCGACGGTATCGAGAACATAGCCGGTCGGCGCTGTCACTTCCACGAGTTCGTAGTCGCCGAAGGGCAGCGGGGCAGAGATTGCCGTACCGTCAGCGCCCGTGGTAAGCGTTTCCACCACGGTGACGCCTTGGCGGATCTCGAAGACGGCTCCCTCAAGGACCGCGTCCGTGAGGGAGTCGGTCTTGATGAGCGTGACCGGGCGGTAGGGCTGGTCGGTCCGCGCTATCTGTATCGCCGCAGGTGAGCTCGCGTCGATCGTGAACGCGTACGGTGTGGCGTCCAGCATGTGGTTCGTCGGCGCTGTCACTTCCACGAGTTCGTAGTCGCCGAAGGGAAGGGGCGCAGATGAAGCCGTGCCGTCAGCGCCCGTGGTAAGCGTTTCCACGACGGTGGTGCCCTGGCGGATCTCGAAGACGGCTCCCTCGAGCTCCACGGCCGTGAGTTCGTCGGTCTTGGTGACGCGCACGGGTCGCAAGGCACGTTCGTTCGTGAGCCCAAGCGCGGCGGTGCCGCCATTGGGCACGGTGACTGAATGGGGTGTCACGTCGAGCAGGTAGCCTTGCGGAGCGGTCCGCTCCCTGACCGTCCAGGTGCCAGGTGCGAGTCCGGTGAATGTGAGATCTCCCGCGGCATCCGTCGTGCCCGAGGCGACGACCGTGCTGTTCCAAAGGAGCTCGAAGACGGCGCCGCCCAGCGGCGCTCCATCGGCCACATCGGTCTTCGTGATCCGCAAAGCGCCTGAGCCCGACCCAACGGGGACTGCGGCCGAAGCGGAGACCTGAAAACTCGACGCCTGGGCAGACACGACCCGCTGGTACGACGTATCACCCGGGGCGTAGTAGAAGATGTTTGCTGGGACGCGACTATCGTAGGCGTAGAGCGTGAGCGAGACCGAGCGGCCGATCCAGGCTGCCGTACAGGGCACGGATACCGTGAGCACGTCTCCGGCATGGCTGGTGTAGCCGGTGACGCTGACGCCGGTAGGCGCGGCGACCGTGTAATAACCGTTGAGGTCGTTAAATGAAACGGTCGTCTGCCCGACAAGCCGCGTATAGTCTGCATTTGGCCGGAGTGTGACGGCCACAGCGCTCACGCTCCGGGCCGGGAGCACGCGGTTGCGCGCGCCGGTCACGAGGTCGATCGTCCAGCGAAACATTTGCTCAGATCCCGCGAGGCCCGAAGGCGGCCGCAACCGCGACCACGTTGCAGCGCTCTGTGTGTACGTGCTCATGTCCATGAACACGTACCCGACGCCAGCCGCCTCGCGCATCCATGCGCGGATGGCGTTCGCAGTAGCGTAGCGCGCCTGGGTCGCAGTAAGACCGGCTGGGGTCACGTAAGGGTACCCCCAGTGGAGAATGGATTGCAGGCCAACGTACGTGTTGAAGTTGTAGAGCGCGGCTGGGTCGAACTGGCCGTACGTCGAGTTGTTGAGGGGGAAGTCCTTCGCCTGCTCGAGACAGTAGGCGATCTGCCCGTCGACCGTGTGCGGCAGCGTCTGAAGATCGTGCCACGAGCCTGAATAGTAGGCGTCGTAGTACGACGTGCCGGCCCCGCCCGTAGAAACGGTCGCAGCCGAGGCCGCACCGGGAGAGAAGACGAGCGAACCACCGAGGACCGCCAGTGCGAGTAGCGCGCGCACGGCGCAGAAAGTGAAGGTCGTGTGCGTCGTCACGGTTAGTCCCCCCCCTGCGCCACGGCGTAGAGCACGCCGTTGTAGAGCACGAGCCCAACACCGAGACGCGAACACGAACCCAGCTGCGGACAGTGACCGTACAGGTCCCCCGCAACGCCGCCACCGCCGCCGCCGAGCGCGACCATCCCGTCCTCGCTCCGCATAACACTCTCAGGCGCATAGCTCGAATGCGAGAGCGCACCGGCGAGCGCCATGCGCTTCGCCTGGGCGATGCACTGGCTCTGGAGCGTGCTGTCATAGGTCGCGGCAGGGTTGATGTAGCTCGCGATCGAGCTGCCGTAGCCGCCGATCACCTCAGGTGCCGCCGGAGCGGGCGGAGGAGGCGGCGGGGTAGGTGCAGGGGCCGGCGCTGGTGCGGGAGCAGGGCTGCTCGCCGGAGGCGTGGTGGTCTTGCCCGTGGCCGGTGAGCTCGTCGCGCTTCCCGCCGGCGCACTCCCCTGCTCAGGGGCGACCGCCTCAGCGACCGCCACGACGGTCTCGGTCGGCTCCGTGGCGAGGGCAGGTGCGGCCGTCACGCTGTCCGGCCACTCGTCCCAGTAGATCGTGGGACTCCACGCGCCGGTGGTCTCGGCCGACCCGCCGGCCGAAGGCGGGGGCGGCACGGCGCCGGGAGCGGTCAAGGCAGCGCCTGCGGCGGCGGCAGAGCAGACAGCCGCGGTGAGAAGAAGAGAGATCAGCAGTACCGGGTGCTTACGCATCGTCGGCCTCCGTTTCAAGGTCGTTGGGCGCGGTCTCGGCCTCGTCACCACTCTTGCGGCGACGCCTGCGCCGCCAGAAGATCACCGCGCCGAGAATCGACGTGCCAGCGACCGCTCCGGCGGCAACGAGCGGCAGGAACGAGAACGGGTCGTCTGCCACCGCCTCCGCGGTCTTCTCAGCCGCGACCTTGGTCCAGTCCTCAAAGTCGAAGGGGACCTGGGTCATCGCACCGTTTGACACCTTCAGTGAGTGGTCAATCCTTCGAACTGCTGCCGTGTAATCCCCGCTCGATACGAACGCCCAGAGTGCCGGCAGTTCAATCCCATTCACTGGGACAATCGGACTTGCATTCGTGTCGAATAGCTCGCCCGTGAAAAGAGTAGCAGGCATCTGCCGCATTTGGGATACCAGTACGCCGTGACGTCCCCACGCTGCACGTCCCACGATTCGTGCACTAGCACTGCGCGCCATCGCCCCATTACCGTTGGACCACCGAACGACCATGCTTCGTCCGCGATAGTGCCCAGTTGAGTCAGGCGATCCCTGGAAGTAGGACCACTCGATGTTGCCAGCTGGGGTCTCCCAGAAGCCTCGGATGAACTGGTCGTTGTCGCCAGTCTTGATACCCTGGTAATAATGGGCATGCAGAGATAGCAGACTCGCCCCCCGGCGTCTTGCGTGACGATTCGCTGTCCAGGTGCGTGGACCCACGATGAGTGCTGGCTGAACGTCAGATCACGCTTCATCAAACCCTGTGCCTTCTGGGTCGGCATCGCACAGTCGGCCACGTCCAGTACGGGCACATTCACATCCGCACTCCGTGAACCCGCATCAACTCCGACGAGGCAGACAAACGCGCCCGCCGCCGCCGGACTGCCGAAAGCCCTTTCTCCGAGAACGGCGACTAGACGCAGGGCGTGGCGAGCAAGCGTGCACGTCCTGAGAGCTTGATAGCCAGGAAGGACAAGCCAGTTCTGCGGAAGAACCTCGAAGGCACTTCCACCTTGTTGGAGCAACTCGAGCGAGCGTTCAAGGAACATGGTGGCAATGTCCGCCCTGCCCTGCTTGAGGAATGCGTCTCCGTATTCCTGCAGGCGCGCACAGAACCCTCCCCTGTGCTTGTATGGTGGGTTCGTCGCCACGAGCGTGTAGCTGCCGGCGAGTAGCCTCGCGGCAGTTGCCACGTCCTCGGCAGCCTGAGCGAACACCTGTTGCGCAGGGTCGTCTCCGCCGTAGCGGGAGAGCGCCTCGTGGAGCAGCGGCGCGACCTCCTCGTAGTCGACACCGAGGAGCGTGTCGGCCTCGGCAGCACGGCGCGGATCAATCAGCGAACCGAGTGTGTCGGCGTCTCTGAACAGGTAGTACAGACGCTCGAGGGCGTCGGCGAGGCGAGCGTCTCCCTGCGCGAGCGCGCGCCACTCCTTGGCCGTGCCCCTGGCAGGCACACCGGAGCACGCGACGTTCATCGGCGGGAGCTCGCGGTAGCCGCCGACCTTCCAGGCGGCGAGCGCGAGCGCGAAGACGGCGATCTGCACGCAGCGCCCGTCGAGCTCCAGCCCGAACAGGTTGTCTCGCAGGACGGCATCGGCGGCGTCTTTGGGTGAGAGCCCCTCTTCCTCCTCGCGCATCCTCCTGAGCATCTCGAAGCCGGCGACGAGGAAGTGCCCCGAGCCGCAGCACGGGTCCATCATCGTGACTTCGGCCGCGGTTGCCGGCCATCCCTCGAAGGTGCCGGCTGCAGGCGTGCCGTCCTCGGCGCAGCGCAGGTACTCCCACTGCTTCAGAAGCGGGCTTTGCGGGTGCTTGCCCGCCCACCACGCGCCGAGCGAGTTCTCCAAGAGAAACGCGACCATGTAGTGCTCGGTGAAGAGCTGGGTGACCGGTGCGATGTCGGCACCCCCGATCTTGCGCTCGGAGGCGTTGACCTCCTTCTTCTTCTTGGACTGCCAGAACTGGTAGACCCAGCCCGGGGAGTCGTCTGCGGTGAAGACCTCGGAGGGTAGCTCGGCCAAGATGCGCTCGAGTGCCTGCCGGCCTTCGGGGGCGAAGCGCACGGAAAGCGTCGGGTCGTCGGTGCGGAAGATGCCGGGGAGCATCTGGCTTGCGTAGCGCGCGGCGAGCATCCACTCGTCGGGTTCGCCTTCGCCCGGCGCGAGCTCGGCGCACTCGGCGAGCGTGACCGCAACGCCGTGCTCCGGGTGCATGAGGAGGTCGTTTTCCGCCAGGAAGCGGGCGAAGAGCATGCGGTGCCACTGCTCGTAGGCGATCTCGGAGGCCAGCAGCGTGAAGCCTTCAGACGCCTCCAGCGGCTCGGTGAACGAGCCGAGCTGGCGGGCACGGGCGCGGAGCAGCCGACGGAGCCGGCGCTGCTCCTCGCTCATCGAGGGGAAGGGCTCGGCGCGGTCGACCGCAAGCGACTTGAGCGCGCCTGCGGCGGCCGCCTCGGCGGCGTCACGCGCCTCGACGACCTTCTTCTCGAGCAGACGACGGAGAGCGACGACGAGGGGGGCATGGGTTGTCTCCTCAGCGCTTGATGACGACGCGGCTGCCGGACTCAATCGCTTTCATCAGTGCTGCACGCATCTCGGTGACGTAGGCCTCCACGTCCGCAACCGTGGCGAGCGTGCGCGAGGGCGGAGTGTAGGGCTCGATAGGAATCTCGGGCTTCGCCGCCTCGGCGAGCATGATGCGAGCGCGTTCGATGCGACCTTTCATGCCCTCGATGCGATCCGACCACCGGTCGAGCGGAGTACGCGCAAGCTCCTCGAGAACATCGACGTCCGTGCCGAGGTCAACATCGGGCAAGGGGCCAAGGCCGCACTGGTCTACGATCTTCCGCCAGGTCTCGCTCGGCAAAGCCGCGTACTCCTCTACGGCCTCTAGCTCGTCCAGTCCCTGCTTCCGCGCGGCAACGTAAGTGTCGTGATACTCGGTGATGGCGGCACGGAGCGCGTCGACAACGGATGCGATCAGCGGCCGTACAGGGTCTGGTTCCACGAGCAGCGACCTTGACGCGAGAATCGCATCGATCTGCTCGTTGAGATGCGTAGCGACTGGCAACGATGCGCTCTGTGCAGTGAGAGACTGAAGCTTCTTCCACTCGGAGATCCGTCGCTCGGCTTCACGAGCTGTGGCGGTCCACGTCTTCCACAGCTCCTCCAGCTGCTCGCGTGCCTCGAACGCCGCGTTTAGGCGCTCGTTGCCAGACAGAGCCTCGATTGACTTGACCGGCCGCAGGTTCGGCGTCACCGGGAGCGGCGCCTCACCACCTGCCTTCTGTCCGGCTTCGATCAGCTTCTGCAGGAAGCCATAGAGCGCCTCACCCTCCTCTCCGGACTTGCAGGGGACGTCGACCTTCGAGAAGAGGGTGCGCAATGCAAGGCGTTGCGCTGTCGTGAAGGGCTGCTGCTCCACGGAGAACGTGAACTTGCCGAGCTTGTCCTGCGTGACCTCTTTCGCTGAGGCGTCCACGCCATTCTGCTGCACCTTCAGGTCCCCACCGCGAGACAGGACCATAAGGGCCCCATCGACCGCGTCCTGTGGCCACCCATACGGAGCTGACATGAAGTAGTCGCGTACATCCGACCCTCGCTTGGCAGACCCCTGCAGGTGCTTGATCACTTCAGCGCAGACCTTCTGGTCCTTCGGCTCACCGTGATAGTCGATCGCCTCGAGTGCGCTCCCGGAGCCCTGGGAGACCTGCGCGACCACCCGGTCCCATCGACCTTCCGCAGCGTCGAACTTCGGGTACATCCGCTGCGCCGCGGAGCGCAGACCTGTCTCGATATTCCCGCGAAGGTTCGCATCGCGAAGCTCAACGCCACCGCTCAGCAGAACCCGAGCGTCGGCCAGAAGGCCAGCGATCAAGCTTCGTACCCGCTCCTCCGCGCTGTCGCGCCGCGCCTGCATGCTCGCGCGCGCAGTGGCACCTTCCTCGGTAGCAGATGCATCGACCTTGGCGTCGAGCGTTTGCTGGGCCGCACGGTAGGTCGCAATCGCTTCCTTGATGGCGTCGGAGTCGCGCTTCGGGATCAACAGATGCACCATCGGGTCCTCGGAGCCGCGAGCGGCGGCCTCGTCTTCGGCTGCCTTGAGCGACCCCACACTCCACTCATCACGGACCCACACGGGGATGTGGCCAAGACCCAGCTGCGGCGGATCGTCGTCGAAACTGAACTGGCCGCGACGCGGCACCTTGGCATCACCCTGAGTCACCGTGAGGTTTCCCACCTGTGCCGCCAGGGCCTCCTTCAGCTTCTCAAGCCGAACCTGCTGAATGGCAGCGCCTTCGTCCTTGGTGCGGTTGAGGCACTGCATGTAGTGCTGGTGCCATGCCTGGCTGACCTCATCGCGGAGGGAGTACTCGCCGCCGGCGAGGTCCAGCGTGCCATCGTCCGTGAGGGCCTTGAGGACCGCCTCCACGTCGGCGCGCAGCTTCGCGCTGCTCTCGGTAAGATCGACCACCAGCAGGTCGGCGAGAATCGCTGCCGTGGCCCGTAGGCCCAGATCGCGATTCGCTTCCCTGACCTGACCGATCAGGAAGACGAGTGCGGCAACGCGGTACTTGAGATCTCCATCGACCGCGGAGGCGTCTCGGAGATCCGCAATGGTGTCGTGAATATCCTTGGAGAGGACACCCGTGTGGAGCATCCCGCCCACTTGCCGTTCATAGATGAAGTCGGCGGGTACGACATGGCCCACAGACATGCTACCAACGTACTTCGCGGCTTCTTGGACGGTACGGAGTTGCGTCCGCAGCTGGCCCGATGCTCCGGCGCGGTCGATCGCACGCAATACGAACTCCCAGAAGCGCCGGCGGGTGGGAAGGAGCGGATAGTCGGCCACGATGGTCTGACCATCGTCAGCGGCGGGACCGATGCGCGTGTCGACCAGGTGGCGAGACACCTCACCGCTCACCTCGGTCAGCTGCTCCTCGAGAAGTGCCCGCTTGTCCTCCTTCTTGCGAAGGACGACCTGTCGCACGACTCGGTCGACATCGGTATCGGTGAACTCCACTGGGATGGTGAAGCGATCCTGCAGACGCAGCAGCTGGGGCGTGGCGCCCATCGCCGACTGACCTGATGCCACGAAGAGGACCTGGCTCCCGAACTTGGCGACCACCGCCTCGACGATGCGCAGCACCTTGTCAGCATGGTCGACGTCATCCCCAATGTATTGCTGTAGCTCGTCCATGATGATCAGTATGCAGGGGAGCTTGCCGTCCTTGCCTTGGGCCGCGGCCTGAACCAGGAGCACGTCACGAAGGGTGCCGCAGAACTCGTCGTTGCTGATGTCATCGACCTTGGGATAGGCCTCGCCCACCCGCTTGAGCGCATCGGCAGGAGCTGTCGCAAAGCCGGGCAGGGCTGCCATCAGCGCCTCGGCAAGACTCACCGAGACACTCATGTCATGCAGTTCGCGTTCGAGAGTGCGGCCAGCCTTCTCAAGATGGTCACGAACCTGCTGCTCGACGCCCTCCTGCTTCAGCCACAGCACGAGCTTTGCGGCTGAGTAGTTGGTCGGCAGACCAGCCGCGTCGAAGATGATGCCGAGGAACGAAAGCCGCACGCTGCCCGATGCGCCGGCCCCGAGCGTCCCCGCCGCAGCCCACAGACCACCGGTCCGCTTGCCCACGGTTTCCAGCTCTCTCAACTGCAGGGCGACGCGCTCGGACACCTGCGTAAGGCCCCGCGCGGAAGCACCGCCCGGGAAGCTGGTATCGTTCCAGAGGTTCTGCAGGACCTTAAGGAAGTGGGACTTACCACTTCCGTAGAAGCCGCTGACCCAAACCGCCGGCTGCATCGGCTGATCCATGTGGCCCAGGTAGCCAGCCAGAATGCGATCGAGGTCGGCCTCGTACTGGCCGTCACACACGAAGTGCTCAAGCTCGAAGCGCAGGACCTCCCACTCTTGCGGGCTGCCCGGATACCCGACCTTCGCAACACCCTCGTTGGGAATCTCGTTGCTCGGATCGGTCGGGTCGCGATAGAAGAGCTCCTTGTTCAGCATGGTTAGCCCTCCGCAGAGAAGATTGGCACGGCCAGGTAGTTCCATCCGTCACGGGCATCGAGGAGCCGGTAGTTGTGCCCCTGCCTCTCGCCCGGAAAGAACACAAGAAGACGACCTCGGATCGACGGACTTACGGCCTCGATGAGGCCACTCGGGCTTTCGGAACGCACCGTGATTCAGACACACGCAGTGCTGCACAAGGCTCTTTCACAGGCCGTGCGGCTGGACAAGATCGCGTTCAACCCGGCCGACACCGAGCGCGGTGTTGAACTGCCGAAATCCAAGCGACATCGAGTCGAGGTGCTCAGCGAACACAAGGTTGCCGAGCTTCTGAATGCCGTTGAGGGGACTCGACTGCATCTACCCGTATTGCTCGCTGTCGCGACTGGGATGCGTCGCGGCGAGATCCTGGCACTTTCGTGGGATGACATCGACCTCGTGCGTGGCACAATCGCGGTCGTTCGGGCGTGGGATGAGGGGTCCAAAGGCTACGAACTCAAGGGTTCAAAGAGCGAGCGATCGCGCCGAACCATAGAAATGCCCGCGATCCTGGTGAGTGCGTTGGCGCTCGCAAAGGATGAACACGAGGATCGCCGGGCGCATCGAGAACTCGCCGGCGAGAGCTACCAGCTTGAGTATGGTCCGCTGGTGTTCTCTGAAGAGGATGGCGAGCCCTGGTGGCCGTCGCGTTTCGAGTGGGCCTGGCAGGAGTTCAGGAAGTCCTCGCGAGTGGCTCCGCGATTCCATGACCTGCGGCACACCGCGCTGTCGCTCATGCTCAGGCAGGGCAACAGCCCGAAGGTCGTCCAAGAGATCGCCGGTCACCATTCGTCGGCGTACACGATGGACACCTCCTGCTGGTCCGATCGCGCCACGATGAGGGCCGCAGCAGACAGTATCGGCGACCTCTTCAGCGGCGCTTTGGGCGCAGTGGAGAAGAAATCGGGCGACAAATCAGAGGCGGCACCCCCTCTGACCTGCGAACAAATGGTGCCCCCAAGGGAATTCGAATCGTCGAACATGCTTGCGGGGTGTTTCGAAGCGGTTCATATCGACTCCGAATCACCGCAGGTCAGAGCCTGTTTCCGTGCCGATGCGTACCAGCCGCGAGGTGCCGTTGTGAGCTGTTTCGCGGACGGATGGCGAGTCGATGGCGAGTGTGGACGGTGCTGAGACAGGCGCGTATCGTCGGCATTGGAGTACGGCCGCGCTGCTGTGGTGGCAAGATGAAGCGAGTCCAGGCATACCGGTTCGCCCTGCGGCTCAAGCCCGCGCAGGAAGCGCGTCTGCGCGCGGTGGCCGGCTCGTGCCGTTACGTCTACAACCGGGCGCTCACCCTCGAGCGCGAATGGTTCGAGGCCGGACTGCCACACCTGTCGTACTACGACCTCTCCCGCGAGCTCACCGCGTGGCGCGCGGACCCCGCCTGTCCGTGGCTCGCCGAGTATCCGCGGATGGCGCAGCAGGCCGCGCTGAAAGACCTCACGCGCGGGTACGACAACCTCTTCGGCGGCCGGGCCGATCGCCCGCGTTTCAAGAAGCGCGGGCAGCACGACGCCTTCCGGCTCTCCGGCGAGAAGCTCACGACGCTCGATCCGGGCAACGCGCGGATACGGCTCACCGGGATCGGGTGGCTCCGTTATCGCAAGAGCCGCGTCATCGAAGGGACTCCGAAGAACGTCACGGTCTCCCTTCGTGCCGGCACGTGGTACGTCTCGATCCAGACCGAGCGCGAGGTGCCCGAGCCGGTGCACCCGCATCCGGCACGCGCCGTCGGTATCGATCTCGGCGTGGCGCACTTCGCCACGCTCTCCGACGGCACCCACATCCCGGCCCTTGCGCCCGCCCGGCGCGACGCCGAGGCGCTCGCGAAAGCGCAGCGCTCACTCGCGCGCAAGAAGCCGGGAAGCAAGAACCGCGCGAAGGCGAAAGCCCGTGTCGCGCGGATCCAGGCGCGCATCGCCGACAGGCGTAGTGATTACCTCCACAAGCTGTCCCACGAGATCAGCAAGAACCACGCGCTCGTGGTGGTGGAGGACCTACGCGTATCGTCGATGACGCGCTCGGCGCGGGGCACGATCGAGGAACCCGGCACGAACGTCGCCGCGAAGAGCGGTCTTAACCGCGCGATCCTCGACCAGGGCTGGGGCGAGTTCCGCCGCCAGCTGGAGTACAAGTGCGCGTGGGCCGGCGGCACGCTCGTCGCCGTGCCCGCCGCCAACACGAGCCGGACGTGTCCTGTCTGCGGACACATCTCGGCCGAGAACCGCAGATCGCAGGCTGTCTTCGCGTGTGTGGAGTGCGGTCATGCAGCCAACGCCGATCACGTCGGCGCGCTGAACGTCCTCAGGGCCGGGCAGGCCCGTAGCGCCTGTCAAGTGAGCCGGGAACGGATCCGGCCAGCAGCAGGAAGCGGCAAAAAGGCTCGGGTGCCGGTCTGCGCGTGAGTCTCGGCTTGCAGCCCCCGGTGTCTTGGGGGTGCGTGTCAGGCGCGCCCCTGCAACCCCTTCGCCTTGAGGGCTTGCAGCCCCCTTCGTTTGGGGGGTGCGTGTCAACTTCTGTCCTGTGGCGAGAACGAAAGAGCGGCTTTGGGGTGCGTGTCACGAGTGTAGTATATATGCTACACTCTGGCGCAGGAGGTCATCTCATGCAGACCACGCTCGATAAGGCCGCGTTCTCACGAGAGCTCAGCGAGGCGATGGCCACACGCGGCATCACTCGTACCGAGCTCGCCCGGCGCATGGGCACCGATCGCGCGACCGTCGGCCGCGTGCTCGATCCGGCCGAGACGCGTGTGACATTAGACACGCTCGCGCGCGCTGCAGCCGTGCTCGACCGGACGCCGGTCCTCGCGCTTGAGCCGGAGCGCCCATCCGTGCTTCTGGCGCGTCACCGTGATCGACTCCGTGAGATCCTCCACGCCCGCGGCTTCACCGACGTGCTCGTCTTCGGATCGGTCGCTCGTGGCGAGGACACGCCTGAAAGCGATCTCGATCTCGCGGCGGTCTACCCGGAGGGCGTGGGCCTCTTCGGTATAGGTGCGGCCGTGCATGAGCTCTCCGAGGTCCTCGGCCGAGGCGTGGACGTGGTCGATCGTGCGCATATCTCGCGCGAGTCCTTGCGCCGAGCGATCGAGCGCGACGGGGTGCCATTGTGACGCGTGAGCCCGCCGACGCCATCGAAGCGCTCGAAGCGTATGTCCAGTGTGGCCACGAGGTCACCAACGTCCGCTCGTGGACGCTAGCGGCGGACGCCGACCCGCTTTCGGGGCGGGTCGGCCGACTGGCGCTCGAGCGTGCGATACAGAACTTCGGCGAAGCGGCAGCTCGGATCAAGACGCACTATCCCGAGCTTGCGCGTGTCTACCCGGAGCTTCAGCTTCCGCCCGCGGTGGCGATGCGGGCGGTCCTTGCGCACGATTATGACCGGATCATCCCCGCGGTTGCTGATCAGACCGCCGATCAGGACATTCCCGCCGCAACCGTCGCCGCAGAAGAGGTGCTCCGCGCCCTGCTCGCCGAGCGGGATCGCCGCGATCGCTGAGCCGTCAGCCGTCTTCTGGCTTCGCGAGCGCGCGCTGCACGCTCGAGCGGGACACGCCAAGGATCCGCGCGATCTCGCGTTGGGCGAGCCCGTCGGCACTCATGCGCCGCGCCTGGTCGACCCGCTCCGGTGTCATCACGACGGGTCGGCCGCCGACCCGTCCTTGCGCTCGCGCGCGGGCGAGTCCGTCGAGCGTGTTCTGCCGGATCGTGTCGACGCGCAGCTGCGCGAAGACGGCCACGATCCCGAAGAGCGCCCGTCCCATGGGCGTCGTCGTGTCGATCTCAGGCTCAGTGAGCGAGCGGATGTCGATCCCTCGCTCGCCGAGCTCGTTCAGGATCTCGATCAGGTGCTTCTCGGATCCGGCGATCCGGTCGAGCCGGTAGACGAGGAGCGTATCGCCGGGGCGTAGGTAGTCCAGACACGCGCGCCACTGCGGGCGGTCCTTCCTGCGACTCGATTCACCGCGGTCCGTGAAGACCCGGACCGCTCCTGCGGCGTGCAGCGCGTCGGTCTGCATCCCCGGATCCTGATCGCGGGTGGAGACGCGCGCGTAGCCCACGAGCGCGCTCACTACCGCCCCCGGCCGCGAGCCCACAACGCGCGCAGCGTCTCGGCGTCCAGCCCGAAGGCCTTGGCCGGACTCGCGGAGGGCTCCTGCGTCGCCTTGCGGAAGACGGATTCGAGCGGCCGGGGGTCCGGCTCCCCGCACGGGTCGGCCGGTCCAGAGAGCCGTGAGGCCATGTTCCAGGTCTCAGGGTCGATCTTCTCGAAGCGGAAGCGGTATAGGGTGCGCTCCGAGACGTGGGCCATGAAGATCCGTGACGTGCGTCCGTTACCCTCGCGGAACGGGTGAGCGTGGTTGATGTAGGCGAAGACGCGGGCGCTCGTGTCCGCGAAGGCCTCAGGCTCGAGGGACGCCCAGTCGGTCTCTTCGACGACCCGCCGGGCATAGCCGACGTAGCGGCCGATGTGCTCAGGCGGCGCGAACGCGCTCTCCGGGCTCGCGCCCTTCTGCATGCCCACCGTCCGGTACTCGCCGGCCCACTCGTAGACGTTGCCGAACAGGTGCGCGTGGATCGCGCGCAGGTGCGCGCCGTCGTACGTGCGCGGGATCTCTACCTTGCCGCGCGCGATCTCGCGTTCGCGCCTCTTCGTTTCGCCGTGCTCGGCCAGATCAAGTGTGAGTTGGTCCCGGATACCCCACTTGTTCCGCAGTACCCACCCGCCGGGCTCCCACAGGTAGGCGTCCCAGCGCGCGCGCTCGTCGCTCACTGGACTGTTCCTGCCCGCCGGTGAGCACGCTCTAGGTTCCGCCGATCGTACTCATCGTCGTCGATCTCGCCCTTCTCCCAGGCGAC
>Ga0209614_1001643_pt1 | contig 16051 bp, 13 predicted proteins | sample BlaSprsedimmetaG_FD_185484 | JGI IMG/M metagenome (GOLD analysis project Ga0209614, IMG submission 185484) | Hot spring sediment bacterial and archeal communities from California, USA to study Microbial Dark Matter (Phase II) - Blank Spring... ... | reverse complement strand
CAATGAGTCCCGCTGCGCCTGGACAAACCCAAAACGTAAAGCCCAAAGCGTAAAACCACAGCCCCAAAACCCCAAGCCTTGCTCCGGGGTGGCATCCCTTCGCGCAGCGAAGGGATGGGGCTGCGCCAAGGGCGACATGTGTCATGCCTGCGCGGGCGGGCATCCGAAAGGGTCACGCATCGGCCCTCAGGGAGTTGTACGGGCCACGGGGCGGCTCATTCTGGGCCCCTGCCTTCGCAGGGGTGACATTGTCACTTCCTTGCTCAACAGCGATGCCATTTGGCCAACTCTGATTGCCTATCTTTCCCAGATTGCCTACGTTTGGGTTTGTTTCTCAAAAAGGCCTCGGACTTCAGGCCTCAGGCTCCAAGGGTCGTGGAGCAGGGGTCGGGGGCCAGGCATGGATTCAGATTGACTATATTGCCCAAGTTTCCTAAGTTTGGGTTTGTTTTTCATTTTCGATTTTGGTGTCGGGTGCGGGTTAGTGGCTTACTCTTGCCTATGTTGCCCAGGTTGCCTGTGTTTGGGTTTGTTTTTCATTCTTCGGGTCGGGCGCTGGATGCTGGATACTCGATGCTGCTGGATGCTGGATTTGGGAGTTGGGGTTTGGGGCTTTCTCGCTGTGTCGGGGGTGTATTATACGCGATTGGGGTGGGATCGTCAAGGGGCATTGCCGCGAAGGCGGGGATCGAGAGAACAGGCATCAAGGCATCAAGGCATTGAGGCAGGCATTGCCGCGAAGGCAGGGGATTCAGGAGGTGGGAGGATGCAGGCGGCAGTGTCGTGATTGCCCATGAGTCGCAGGGCCGTGCCATTCGACTTCGCTCAGGGTAGGCCTGGCCCTGCTATTTGCCCTGTTCCGCGGGCGAGACGCCCGTGGGACTCACGGGCAGGATGCCCGTGCTACGTTGACGCCCGTGGTACTCACGGGCAGGATGCCCGTGCTACGTTGACGCCCGTGGGACTCACGGGCAGGATGCCCGTGCTACGTTGACGCTCGTGGGGCTGGCGGGCAGGACGGCCGTGGTACGAACAGCGAAAAAGGTCTTGCCCTGGTGGGGCCTTTGTGGTATAATAGCGGCCGATTGTCGGAGGCCTCCTTGTGAGGCGGAGGCGTCGGACGATGTCCTTGCGAGGACCGATGATTGGAGGCAGTGCGTTATGCGAGGCAAGAGGGTAGTTTCCGCGGGGGTGCTGGTGTGCCTGTGTCTGTGGGTGTGCGGCGTCCGGGGGTCGAATCCGGCGGACATCAATAGCGACGGCATCGTGGATATGCTGGATGTGGCCATCGTGTGCGACAACTGACTCTGGGAGGCGCCCGACCCCTGCGAGTTCGCCTTCATCCCCGGCGGCACATTCGAGATGGGCGACAGCTTCGGCGAGGGCTTGGAAGCTGAACTTCCGGTTCATACGGTGACGGTGGACTCGTTCTACATGGGCAAGTACGAGATCACGAACCAGCAGTACTGCGATTTCCTCAATGCCGCCCAGTGCCAAGGTCTGATTACGGTGACCAGGGGGACTGTCTACAAGGCCGGCTCCGGGACGAGCTATGCGTACTGCGACACCTCGACATCCTGCTCGTCCAGTCAAATTGCCTACAATGGCAGCGTCTTCAGTGTGCGGACCAAGAGTGGTCGCGGCATGGTCAATGATCCGATGGTCTGGGTGAGCTGGTACGGAGCCGTGGCGTACTGCAACTGGCGAAGCCAGCAGTTGGGCACGCAGCTCTGTTACGACAGTGCGACCTTGGAGCCCATCTATCCTCTGCCCAATGGCGTTCGTCTGGCGACGGAGGCCGAATGGGAATATGCCGCCCGTGGGGGGCTTTCAGGGCAGCGTTTTCCCTGGGGTAACGACATCTATCACACGCCGGCCAACTACTACAGTGATAGCTCATACTCCTATGACAAAGGTCCCACAAGGGGCTACCACCCCCTGTGGAACGACGGGGTATATCCTTGCACATCACCGGTGGGCTTTTTCGACGGCTCGTTGAAGTACAAATCCGCATACAACTGGCCCGGCAGTGCAATGAGCTACCAGACGACAAACGGAGGCAACGGCTACGGCTTGTACGACATGGCGGGCAACGTCCGGGAGTGGTGCAACGACTGGTATTCGGATTCGTATTACAGTTCGAGCCCTTCCAGTAACCCAACGGGCCCATCCAGTGGCTCGTCCCGTGTTCTGCGCGGCGGCCTTTGGTACTACCTCGCCAACTACTGCCGCGTGGCGCACCGCATCAACAACAGGCCCGGCTATCGCAACAATTACATCGGGTTTCGTGTTGCCCTGGACTTGTAACCCTTTGGCTTTTTACCCTCTTACCCTTTGTCCGAGCGAAGCGAGGGCCGAAGTCTGGGGCAGGCGCGACAATCCGAGGGTCGGCTCAGGCTTTGCGGGCCGTGATGAGGGAGTTCATCCAGGGGTCTTTGTGGATGAGGGTGATGTCGGCGAAGCCGGCGGCGGCGAGGTCCTGGCTGTACTCGGCGAAGGTATAAGTACCGCCGTTTTCCGTGGCCGTGAGCATGTTGACGGCGAACAGTGCGCCGGCTGGGGGCTCGATGCGGCTATCCTCCATGACGATGTCGCGTATGGCGAGCAGGCCGCCGGGCGTCAGGGCGGCATGGACCTTCTCATAGAGCCGCCGGGCCGTCGGCCGTGAGTGCTGGTGCAGGATGGCGCTTAGCCACGCGAAGTCCGCGCCCCGCGGCAGCGGGTCCTGGAGGTAGTCGGCGGCGGCGAACGCCACGCGGTCGGACAGGCCGGCGTCGGCGATGCGCTGCTGGGCCAGGGGGATGACGTCGGGCAGATCGACGATGGTCGCGCGGGCGGCGGGAAAGGCCTTGAGCAGGGCGATGGTCCAGGTTCCCGACGCCCCGCCGAGGTCGAGGATGTGCGCCGCCGGCAGATGCTTGAGACGGGCGACCACGTCGTCGGCGATGGGGCCGGAGAAGCTGTTCATGGCCCCGATGAAGGCCTCCAGGTCGGCCTGTTCACCGCGGATGCTGGGGATGCGCGGGGCCGGTTGGCCGGTCATGACGATACGGGCCAGTTGCGCCCAGTTGCGCATGCAGTTGGCGGTATGGCGGACGGCCGGAAGGAGATTGCCGGGGGCCGACTCGCTCAATAGACGGGCGACTTCCGCGCCGGCGGTGTAACCGTCGGCGGTTTTTTCCAGCAGTCGCAGTGCGGCCAGGGCGTCGAGCAGGATTCCCACGGCGCGGGCGTCGGCTCCGAGTTCGGCGGTGAGGTCCTCGACGGTTCGCGGGCCGTCGGCGAGCTTCGTGAAGACGTCCAGTTCGGCGGCGGCCGCCAGCACCGCGGCCGGCTGAAACGACCGCGCCGTCTCAATCGCTGTTTCGACATTCCATTGCCTGTCCATGGCCCGGCTCCAAATCAATGAGGCCTTTGTGAAACCGATCCGCCCGGCGGCGGTCGGCCTTCAGACGACCTGCGCCTTGAGGTTGCACAACCGGCAGAAGTCCTCAAGCTCGTGCACGTAATCGCCGTACAGGAACAACTGGTGGAACCCCGGGAAACTCAGCACCTCCTGCGGGCTGTCGAACTTGACCTTGACCGAGACGACGCACCCGCCGCTGGGCGGCACGTCCATGTTCTCGCATACGTGTCCGACCGAGGCCAGCACGATTGACTGGGGCCCGGGGTTTTCACCCGTGCCCGGCGGCAGGACGTCGACGCAGGTCACGGCCTGCCCGGGCCTCCAGAGCGTCCGCGGGACGGCGTCGCGCCAGCCGTGGTGGTGCATCAGGTCGAACGGCTCGCAGGGCCCGTCGAAGCCGCTCAGGCGGGTCGGGCAGGAGCAGTGGGCCCCGATCAGCGTGTCGTCGGCCGTGTCGGCGACCGGGTCCTGCTGGAATCCGGGGCGGTCGAGAAGGTACTGCGTCATGATATGGCAGGCGACGGCGCCGAGGTCCGCCTCGCACGCGGCCGGGATGCCGTCGTCGTTCATCCGCGACCATGCGATGCACGGCAGCGATACGTCGATCTTGCCGAGCGCCCCGAGGCAGTCCATCGTGATGGCGTCGGCCTGCTCGGCCTTGAGGATCTCGCCGGCCACGTAGTAGCTCTTGACGCCGTTGATGACGTCCTGCCTCGTGGCGCCGGTGATGCGCCGGGCCCGCCGCATGTAGTCGTCGGCCATGGCGAGGATGTCCGCCGAGTCGGGCGTGCGGTTGTACTGTTCGATGAAGGTGTTGGCCGGGACGTATTGCAGGGCGATGCCCAGGTCCCCCAGGACGCCCTCGGTCCGCTGGGCGCCTTTGATTACGACGCAGCGCGCCGCCCGCATTTTGGCGGCGGCGCAGAGCATCTTCATCCCGTAGGCGGCCTGGTCGAAGTCGTTCGTGGAGTAGACGACGTTGCCCGGCGTCTCGGCCAGGTGGATGGTGTTGGTGGTAAAAGACGTGCCGAGCGGCGAGTAGCAGATCGAGGGGATCGGGCTGGCCGCCACCTTCTGGGCGGTCGGCCAGGCGTGTTTCTGTCGGTCCAGCACGACGAGGAACAGCCCGTCGGCTTTGGCGTTCTCGGCCTCGGCAATCCAGGCCTCGGCCTCGGCCAGGCTGTAGATGGGCTCCGGCCGCATATCGAGCGACGCCCCGAGCCGCTCGGCGGTGGCGGTGATCTTCTCGGTGTACATGGCCCGGGCCGTCTGCCCGTCATAGACGGCGCCCGGCCAGAGCATGCCGTACTCCTCCTGCCGCCGCACGAATGCCGCCCTGAGCTTCGGCGTGCACCTCGACGCCGGGCCGCAGGGGAGGATCGGACTGGCCGCGGCCCCTGGCTCGGTCATCATCGAGCCGCACCCGCCGAGCAGGACCGAGCCGGCCGCAATGCCCGCCGACCCGCGGAGGAAATCCCTGCGCGATATTCCATGAGAGCCGTTACACTTGAGGGGACACCGGCTGCCGTTGCACATATCATGCCTCCGGGCAAAAGACATCAAAGCCGTCGTCGGCGCGTCGCCGGCGACCGTCGGACGCGCTGCACGCGCCCGATACGGCCCATCATACGCCCGGCCGGGTCGGTGTGCAAGTGTGGGAATGGGTTATCGCGGTGCGACCAGCCTCACCTCTTCCCGTTCGCGTCGGTAGGCCTGCCTGGATTCAGCGTCGACCGGCCTGGCCCGCGGAATCGGCCAGTACACCCAGTCGGCCCCGTCGTCCCGTGCGCCGACCTTGGGCCGTCCGCTGTGGCCGTAGAGCGTCGTTCCTCCATTGTCCGTGAAGTCCGTCCAGACGCTGTAGAGGATGAAGCCATCTGCGGTGCGACGATAGACCAGGGGTTTGTCGCTGAACGGGTCCATCGGCAGTTGGTCGAGCCACTTCTCATCGACCAGCACCGACAGCGTCTCGGGGTAGGCCCCCTTTTCCGCGTGGCGGCGCTGCAGCGCCAGAATCGTCAGCGTCGCCTCGTGCATGGCCCGACTCTGGAACGCAAGCTCCGACGCGCGATCCAGCGCCGGCAGCATCATGTGAAGCAGGGCATAGCGGTATGGATGCCTGGATTCCAGCAGTTGATCTATCGCGGGTATGCCGGAATTCCTGCGTTCAAAGGGCGTCAGCTTCGAGCGCCGCACGGCGTTGTCGAACATCTCGTTGGCCATCGCCTGTGTCGCGTTGCGCCGGGCGTGTACGATCCCCAGGGCTGTCCCGGCGGCCTTAACTCCTGCACGTGCTACCAGGTCCTCGCCCACGGGGTGCTCGAATTGCAGGACCTCCTGCCCGATCAGGTGGCCGCCGCCGGGTCCGCCGTCGGTAAAGACGTGCTGGATGATGTCCATGAGGCTCATCCGCTCGAATTCCAGGTCGAGCACGGGATACCCCTGGTCATAGAGCCCCTTGAGCGCCGCCGTCGTGCGGTCGATGTCCGCCGCCGAGGGCTTGGCGTTGTCCAGGATCTCCAGCACCTGATCACGCGCCAGACGGGCCATCGACGCGCCGACAAGCTGCTCGATAATCGTCCCTTTGTCCTGCCAGTGCCGGGCCGCCCGCGCCACCGCCGCGCAGTTATCCAGCGCCGCCCCGGCCGTGCCCTCGCGCAGGGCCAGGCGGCTTCGCCACTGCCCCAGTCTGGCCAGGTCCCGCAGCGAGCCCAGATGGGGAATCTCCACGGCCATGAGCCAGTTGCGGTCCGCCCCATCGACGAGCGAGTATGGACGGTAGCAGTACCGCCGCAGCCCGCCCTCGACGAAGGCGGCCCACGCCGCCTCATTGTCGGCCACCCATCGCTCCATCGCCTCGATCTCATACGGGCACAAATTCGCCAGCACCGTATCGACCGGCGGCTGGGGATGGTCGAGCCAGTACGCCATCGCCGCCGCATCCAGCGCCTTCTGGGCGGCCGACCGCCGCGGCTGCGTTTTTTGCCTTGCCCACGTCGTTAGACGCCCGGACAGCGCGTGGTTCGGATCACACGCGAATTCCTCGCGTCCGTATCCGCCAAAGACGGGCTCCATGGGTTCGGACGGGGCGTCACCCTGTTGGACGGCTTGTTGTATGCGGTAGCAGAGGGCCTCGACGGCCTTATCAAATCGCCGCCATGACGGGACGTCCGGCTCGCCGCCGGCCACAAGCGGCATGAGGCCCCTGGCGAAGGCCTCGTCGGCAATCGCCTTCAGCTCGCTGTCGAGGTCGGCGATCCGGGGCTCGTTGTCCTGAACGTACCGGGCGACTGTCTGACGATTGGCCGCCAGCAGGGCCTCCAGCTCGCCTATCCTGACAAAGTCCGGCTCTCGGGCGTCCTTGCCGATGGTCTGGCGGATCATATCCGACGGGGCCTTGAACAGGCCGATGGCCTTGTCATAGCAGGCCCAGGCGTTGTCGGCGTCGGCGACCTGCGGCCGGGTCTTCTCGTTCATCATGGCCAGATAGTCGGTGCGGATCGTCGGCCGGCCCATCGAGAACCACACCGCGTATAGTACGAAGGCCAGCAGGGCCGCGGCCGCGATCTGGAACATCCGGACCACGGCCGTTCGCCACGCCGGGCGACACCGCTTCTTCGCCCGCCGCAGCAGTATCGCCAGCATCTTCACGTCGCCGAACTCCGTCAGCAGCTCGCGCACCTGTTTGTTGCGCTGCTGAGCGTCGGTGCAATCGCGAAGGCTGTCGAGAAGATGCGCCGTCAATTCCTCGCGGACCTCCTGACGGACCTTGCGGCGATACCGCATCTTCCTGACCACGGCGGTAATGAAGGCTTCGGCTGCTTCCGGCAGCGTCTCAGTGAGTTTGGGTTCTTCCTGTTGGACCATGGCAGATGTCTCCTTGAACTGGCTACACGATGCCGCCGGTCGATCCGGCGGTAAACAGGGGCCAACGCACCCGGCCGCCGGTCAGGCCATCGCCAGAGAGCCCTCGAAGACGAGGTTCAGACAGTCGGTGAGCTTCTTGAGCTGCGCCTTGCGGGCGGCCAGTTCGTCCTTGCCCTTGCCCGTGATGGAGTAGTAACGCCGTTTTCGGCCGGAGTCCGCCTGCTCCCAGCGGCCGGCGATCAGCTTCTTGGCCTCCAGGTTGTAGAGCAGCGGATAGAGCGTGCCTTTGCCCAGGGTCAGGACATCCCCGCTGCGCTGCTCGATGGCCTGGCTGAGTTCATAGCCGTACATCGCCCCCCGCGACAGCACCTCCAGCACGACCACCGGGGCCACACCCTTCAATAACTGGCTCTCGAACTTCATTTTCGTCTCCTTATCGGGCGAACCGGGCCATTCCGCCACCCACCCGGCATCGCGATGCTATATGCGTCATGCCAGACAACAGACAATAGTATGTATTGCATACTATGCGATGTCAACTAAAAAAGTTTGCGTTTTTGAATATTTTTTTCATCCAGGCACTCAGGCGTCCGATGCCCCTGCCACCCTGGGTATGTCCACTATCGTGGATTGAGGGCGACCTGTGGGCGAGAAATCGCGGGGCGTTCGTGACGGCGGCGCTGGTCGCGTTCGCGTACCAAGCGTGATGAGCTGTCAGTCGCTGGTCGCTGGTATTTAGCCGGTTGACGCGGCCCGCGGCCGCGTGGTGGGCTTTTTCCTGGCGTTGCGGGCAGCCGGCTTTGGCGGGGAGAGGGTTTTGACAAGCGGCGTGGGCGGGGGGATAATCCTGGGCGGCTTCTGCAGGGGTGTGGGCCCGATTTGATTGTTCTTCCTGGAAAGGGCTTTGATATGACAGAGACCGGTAACGCACAGGGCACGTACGACATAAGCATCATCCGGCCGCAGATGCGGGAGGGCGATTTCGCCCTCCGCGGCGAGGGCTTCGGCGGCGAGCGGCTGGCGGCGATCCGCGGGGGGCTGCTGACACTGCATACGCTGGAGCTGATGGCGATGACCCTCTACAAGTTCCAGCTCACAAAGGAACGTAGCGACATGAACCGCCAACTGATCGCGGCGATGTGCAACGAGATGGGGCACTACCAGGACTTCCAGGTCAAGCTGTACGAGTTCGGCTTCAAGCCGCGCAAGATGCGGTGGGCGTTCTGGCTGGTGGGGTTCGTGTTCGGTTTCGGCTCGCGGCTGCTGGGCAAAAGGGCCATTCTCAAGACGGGGATATGGGTCGAGAGCAAGGCGGTGCATCATTACGCCGAGTTGCTCGAGACCATCGACTGGGACGATGTGACGCGGAAGGTGATCGAGAAGGATGCGGCCGATGAGGATGGGCACATCGCGCGATGGAAGGCCCTGCTGAAACAGATGGGCTGACTCGGCATCACACGTTGGCGGCGCGGCGTATTGGTGAAGCTTGTAACAACGGAGGTCGTTTATGAATCGCAGGGTATTTCTGAAGATGACCCTCGCCGCAGGCACAAGCGCCTTGACGGGTTGTGGCGGCGCGCTTACCGGCCATGCCCGTGCGGGCGGCAAGCCGAATATCGTATTCATCATCGCCGACGACCTCGGCTGGGGCGATGTGGGCTACCACGACTCCGAGATCCAGACGCCGAACATCGACCGCCTGGCCGCTGAGTCGGTGGTGCTTGACCGGCACTACGTCATGCCGACCTGCACGCCCACGCGCGTCGGCCTGATGACCGGGCATTACCCCAGCCGCTACGGCGTTACGGCCCCGGCCTACGGCGCCATCTTCCGCGATGACACCGTTACCCTGGCCGCCGCACTGCGCAGCGCCGGGTATGAAACCTCCATCGTGGGCAAGTGGCACATGGGCTCGCCCCCGGAATGCACCCCCCTCAAGTACGGCTTCGAGCGGTCCTACGGCTATTTCCACGGCCAGTGCGACCCCTACACGCACATCTACAAGACGGGTGTTCCGTCGTGGCACCGCGACGATGCGTATCTCGATGAGCAGGGCCACGCCACGGACCTGATTACCGCCGAGGCCGTTCGGACTATCGAGCGGTCCTCCGCGGACAGGCCCTTGTTCCTCTACGTCGCGTACAGCGTCCCGCATTACCCGTTGGACGAACCTCAGGAGTGGCTTGACCTGTACGGCGACATGGAAGAGCCTTCCCGGCGCTGGTACGCCGCGGCAACGACCCATATGGACGCCGGCATCGGGCGGATTATCGAGGCCCTCGACGAGCGCGGCCTGCGCAAGGACACCCTTATCGTGTTTGTCAGCGACAACGGCGGCCAGAAGAGCTGGCACAGCAAGACCGAATATGACGGCCGTTACGCCGACAAGCCCCACACCGTCCTGGGTAATAACCGCCCCTTACGAGGCTGGAAGGGCGATCTCTATGAAGGTGGAATCCGCGTTCCTGCGCTGATAAACCGGCCCGGCGTCCTCGAACCGGCCCGGTGTGCCGCCCCACTGCACATTGTCGACTGGATGCCCACGCTCTGCCGGCTCGTCGGCTACCGGTCGGAGAGAGAGCTTGCATGGGACGGTCGCGACGTCTGGGATGCCCTGGCCGGCCGGGCAGGCGAACTGGACGGCCGTACGATGTACTGGAAGACGCCCAGTCAATGGGCGGTGCGAAAGGGGCCCTGGAAACTCATCGTCTCCAAAGGCAATAAGGCTCCCGAACTCTACGACGTCGTCGCGGATCCGTATGAGACCGTCGACGCGGCGGGCGCCGGGCCCGAACAACTCGCGGAACTCCAGAGCCTGCTGGAGTCGTTCCGTGCCGGGGACCGCGAGAAGGCCGACGGATAGACCCGCCTCCCATGCCGGTCATACCCCACCGGCGCGCATACCTATATCCGCATCGCTGCCGACGGCGGCGCGGGATACCTCCGATCTGTGTTCATGGCCTACAGCTCGAACGGCTGTTCCGGCCCGCAGCCGGCCAGATAGCAGGCCACCAGAACCAGTGCGACAATGACCGCCAACAGTACTGTTCTCTTCATATTCGAAGCACCTTCCCTGTTGAGACCCGACCGAGGCCCGATAGCCTCGGCCTTGCCGGTACAAATTAAAGTTTCTTCTAAAATACCGCCGAATAAGCACTTAGGAAATCCCCACTGAGGGGCTCCAGACCATTATATCGTTCATTGGGCCCCGCCGGGTGCAATAATTCGCCCACCGGGCGCCCAACCGGCCGAAATATACCGGTTGACACCGCCGTCTGGCTTACATAGTACAATGCTCCCTGGCAGACGGTATTCGCCTTCGGGCCGCCATCCCGCTGCTGAGGTTCCGACGATGCGCACGATAGAGATCAAAACTCGCGCCCGATGGTTCGCCTTGTGGGTTATCCCCGTGGTCATCGCCCTGCTGCACGGCGGCTGCTCCGGTTACATCCCGGAAAAGACCACGGAGATGCAGGCGAGGTCCATCCTCAACAACCTCAGCCGACTTCAGCCGACCCCCGACCCGAACATCCCGGTTCCGGAGGTGTACCGCCAGGGCCCGCGGATCGTCCGCCAGGTCATCGGCAACGCCCCGGAGTGGAAACTGTTTTATTTCTGCCGATACCACACGGCCAGGCATCTGGAAGGCATCGTCAACGCCCAGTTCGCCATGCGCAACTACGACGCCAAGGGCAACGTCAGTTCCGCGCCTATCTACACCCTCAGCGCGAACACCGCCACCAACCAGATCATCGCCAGAGCCCCTACCGAGGCCGACATCACCGCCGTCCTCGCTCTGCTCAATGAAGTCGACGTGCCCCCGGTGCAGGTTCGCATCGACTGCCTCATCTCGGAGCTCTACGCCAGCGTCACCATGGACAAAGAGGTCACCATTTACATGGAGAACCTCTTCGGTGAAGACGCCTTCCTGGGTGGCAGGGAAGAGGCCGGCCAGATGTTGCCGGCTTTCCCTGGGGCCTCGTTGCGGGAGGCCGCCCGAAAGAAATTCGGTCTTAAGATTGGATACGCCGACAACATAGGCATTCCGGGCCACGATTTTCGCGCACTCGTCGATCTGCTTGTCTCCAAGGGCTATCTGAAGGTCCTGATGAACCCCACGCTCGAGGTCATCAACGGGCAGTCGGCCACCATCGTGAGCCGCGACTACGTGCCGCTCCAGAAGGTCTTCATCGGCGGCGCCATGGAGGGCTACCTCCGCACGCAGACGGACTATCGCTGGATCATTGACTCGCTGACGGTCACGCCGCACGTCTATGCCGAAGGCTACATCGGCCTGGAGACCACCGCCCGCATCGGGGCCAAACTCACCCCTGAAGGCATTGTGCAGAACCCCATCATCACCGAGCGCACCATCACCAACCGCGAGAACCGCATCCGCCACGGGGAGAGCCTGATCATCGGCGGCATCCGAAAGACCGAGGAGCGCGACGTCATTCGCGGCGTGCCCGTCCTCAAGGACATCCCGCTCGTCGGCGGTCTGTTCTCCGGGCGCGACTTCGAGCAGAGGGGCAAGGAAATCCTCTTTATACTGACCCCGACTATCTCGACCGGGGGTCGCCCCAACGCCGAGGTTGTCGAGGAGATCCGCGAGAAGCATCGGCCCCCGCTGCCCGACGACCAGTTGCACAAGACCCTCATGGACCCCTTCGGCCTTGATACCCGAGAGCGTGAGCGCCAGCGTCAACTGCTCCATGCGGAGGAGGCCCGCATGGAAGCCGAGGCCGTCAAGGCGGTTGCCCGGCGCGACGTCTACGCCGCCGAGCAGCTCGCCGCCGAGGCCCGACGCGAGGCCGCCCTGGTCCAGGCCGAGCTCGAGCGTGTGCGGGTCGAGACCGAGAAGGCAATTCTCGCGGCCGCCCGGCTCAAGGCCGAGGCCGAGAAACAGGCCGCCGAAGCCCGCAAAGCCAAAGAAGCCGCGGAAAAAGCCGCCGGCAAAACGACGGCGCCGCCCGAAGGCAGCCCCGCCCCATCCCCCAATCCATAGGCACAGTGCTTCCAGCCGCCGGTGATGGCCCGGTGTCTGCGGAAAACCCCGCAACCATCGTCGCTCCGCGGCGTATAATGTACGGGCGTGCAAGAGGCCGCTGTGGCTTGTACAGCACGACCGGTCGTCGGCGGACGGATGCGCCCGCTCCCTCGGCGGCGACGAAGCGATGGTTGGGACCATGATTCGAGCAAGGGACAAGAGCGTTCGAGCCCTCACCCTCCTGGTTGCCATGTGCGTCTTATTCTGCTGCGCCGCTGTCGTCCTGGCGTCGGGCGGACTGGCCATCAGGAAGCTCGAACACTACGAATGCGAGCCTGTGTGTTCCGGGCCAGTTGAAACCTTCACCTGCGGGTTCTACGGACGAAATCGGACGACCATCACGCTTCCCGGCGTGTTCCTCTACTGGAAGAAGGTCCGTCCGTTTGGTTTCTACCTCCGCTACCAGGGCGAGCCTCACCGCTATAATCGAATCACCGTCGAGTCCATCCGGCTGGCCACCGATAACGGTCGGGAACTGACACTTGCCGACGATGTGCTGCCCCTCGTGCGCGGCCTCGACACGATCCACCAACCCAGGAGGCTTCCCTTCGCGTTCTTCTCCCATATCTTCGACACCATCGTCGATATCCCCTTTGAGGACGTGCAGTCCATCCACTACCGGGTCCAACTCCGCCTGGAGAATGACTCGGGCGCAGGACAGCGGCTCTACGAAGGCGTCCTTGCCAAAATCAGCATCGACTCGGTCGGTCGGTGCCGCTGACCGACCGGGCCGGGCCTACGACTCGATACCGTAACCCGCCAAGATCCGCTGCGCACGATGAAGCCGCGGACGAAACATTCGGAACGCCAACGAACGAAGGTACTGCTCCGAGTGCAGCGATGCCAGTTGGCCCAGCGTGGCGCTGCGCCTCAGCAGATTCTTGTATACCCACAGCCCGTAAGGCAGACCCAGCACATTCATCGGGAAAGGCGTCGAACCCCAGACCGTATTCAACAGCCCCTTCCACTGCACGCGCTCATAGATACTCTGTCGTTCCCCCATGGAACACACCACCATCAGCCCTTCTCTATACAACCACACACTATCCAAACACGCCGGGCACGCACATCCACGGCACAATCAGTACCCTACCAGGACCGGCCGGGGTCTGTCAAGTCCAAACTTGCCGAAAACGCGGAAAACATCGGCACGAGCCCCCTGGGCCGGGGTAGAAAAAGGGGGAGACACGATTCATCACCCTGCCTCCCCGTTGCTGGTGTGCCATTATCAGAATTTAGCGTAACCGCTGGTCTGCACACACAACAGCATCATTCTAACCCATTCCACAGGCCCGCAACAAGAAAAATGAAAAAAAACGCTCCTTGCGCTGCGTTGCCCGTCAGCCCCTGTAACCGGTCTGCGACCGCAAGCGTTCGATAAAGGCAATCATATTCTCGACCGGCACATCCCCCTCCACCGCATGCGCCGGCGAAAAAACATACCCCCCGGCCGCCCCGGCGGCCAACAGCCGATCCGTCGCCGCCCGCACATCGGGCGGCGACCCATACGGAAGCGTCCGCTGGGTCGAGAGCCCTCCATGGAACGCCAGCCTGCCCCGATAGCGCCGCATCAGTTCAAATACGTCCATCACCTCCGGCTGGAACGGATTGAAGCAATCCAACCCGATGGTAATCAGCCGGTCGAACAATTCGTCGACCTTTCCGCAGGAATGGATCATCACCCGCTTGCCGGCTCGGCGCACCACGGCGTACATCCGCTCCAACGGCGGCCGGATAAACCGCTCCCAGATGGCCGGTCCCATCTGCAGGCCCCGCTGCTGGCCCCAGTCGTCTCCGAAGTAGACCGCGTCAATGTCATACTCCAGGGCCCGTCGGACCTGCGCGATATTGTAGTCGGCGATGGCGCCCAGCAGCGCATCGACGAAGTCCGGGTGCTCGATGAAGTCCATCAGCAGGTTCTCCATCCCCCGCAGCGTCCAGGCCCGCTCGTACAGCGAGAACCCGATCTTGAAGACCCTCCAGCGGTCTCCGTAGCGATCCAGCATCGCCGGGATGCCCTCAAAGAACCGACGGTCCAGCGGGTCGGGGAATTCGTATCCCGCGAGCGTCGGCTCCGGTAGCAGGCAATTCTCCACGACACCGATGTCCTTGTCCACGCGGCGGTCCCACACGACGCCGAATACGTCCCGATAGCGCTCGTTGCCCATCGGCGTGAAGAAACCGATGTCACTGCCCAGTTTCACGAAGTGGTTGTCCACGGCCGTCTCGAGGTCGTCCGTCCCAAGACGCTCCCGCAGCGTCGCCGCCGCCTCCACCGTAAACGTGCAATGCCACGGCACATAAGGCGGCTGCTTGTGCTCCATCGCCAGCCGCACCACCTCGCGTTTTTCCATCGTCATAGCCTTCGTCTCACTCCACAGGTTGTATCCGCACGATGCCCACGATCCATTGTTATGCCGAGCGAAGCGAAGCCTCCGGCCATCGAATTGGATTGGATACCCATTGGCCGGACGGCCTCCATATCACGCAACTGTATTCAATTCAAGCGCCTGGATCGCGCGCTGCGTCAATCCAGTCACGCGGACATCATCGGCGAACGGCCGCCTGTGCACCTCGTACAACCCCTGCCCGTCCACCGCCCGCATCAGTTCATCCCCGATGGCGGCCGCCCCCGCGGCCCCCAGCCTCACCGGCGCCACATAGACACAGAACTCGTCGGCCAGCCCCCTATCGTAGAACGCCCGCAGCACCGTGGGTCCTCCCTCGACCATCAATTGGCACACCTGCCGCCGCGTCAGTTCATCCAGAACAAACGCCGGATCACACGGACCCTCAGCCTGTGGACACGACACGACCTCCACGCCCGCGTCGCTCAGCCGCCGCACCACGTCCGCCTTCTGAGCGACAACCCCTTGGCGCGCAAAGACCAGGACGGGCCCTTGCCCGGCCGTTCGAACGAGCCGACATCCCAGCGGGATGCGCAGGTTACTGTCGAGCACCACACGCATGGCCGGCCTCTCACGTGGCGAGGGCGTCTCGCCCTTGCGAGGTACGGGGATTCCGTTGGCTTCGCTCACTACAGGCCTGCCCGTGCATGAATCGGCCGCCTCATCGCGCGGCGGCCGTGCCGTCAACAGCGGGTCGTCCGCCAGCACCGTCGTAATACCCACCAGTATCGCCTGCACTCGCCGCCGAAGCCGGTGCGAATCCTCCCGGCTCAACGCATTCGATATCCATCGCGGCGGCGGCTCGCCCCTGTGCGCCAGATACCCATCGATGCTCTGGGCCCATTTTAGTATGACCCAGGTCCGTCCCTGGCGGTGCCATGTGATGAACCATGCGTTCAGCAGCCTGGCCTGTCTTTCGCAACAACCCGGCTCCACCACAATCCCGGCGGCCCGGAGCTTCGCCATCCCGCCCCCGTCGCAATGGCCCGCCGGGTCCTGCATCGCCACGACCCCCCGGGCGACCCTGGCGGCAATGAGCGCATCGTCGCAGGGACCGGTTTTGCCGTAGTGACAGCAGGGCTCCAGCGTCACGTAAACGGTGGCGCCCGCCGGATCGATACCGCGCCTGCGGCAATCGGCCAGGGCCTCGATCTCGGCATGGGGCCCGCCATACGCCTTGTGCCACCCCCGCCCGATGATCCGACCATCCCGCACAATCACGCAACCCACGGCCGGATTTGGCTCCACCGCCCCGACCCCTCGCTCCGCCAGCTCCAGGGCCTCCTTCATGAATCTTTCATCCGCCGCATCCATGACCTATAG
>Ga0209614_1001641_pt1 | contig 16072 bp, 16 predicted proteins | sample BlaSprsedimmetaG_FD_185484 | JGI IMG/M metagenome (GOLD analysis project Ga0209614, IMG submission 185484) | Hot spring sediment bacterial and archeal communities from California, USA to study Microbial Dark Matter (Phase II) - Blank Spring... ... | reverse complement strand
GAGGACCAGCTCGGGCGAATCGCTGAATACGAGAGGTTCCTAGATGAGCTCGATGAGGTCTGGCGTCACGCATTCCGCGTTCTCGTTCCCGGGGGACGGCTGGTGATCGTGGTGGGCGATGTCTGCCTGCCGCGACGCCGCTTCGGCCGGCATGCTGTCGTACCCCTCCATGCGAGCATCCAGGAGCGCTGTCGGGCAATCGGGTTCGATAACCTCGCCCCGATCATCTGGCACAAGATCAGCAACGCTGTGTTTGAAGTCGAAACCGGTTCACAATTCCTCGGCAAGCCCTACGAGCCCAACGCCATCATCAAGAACGACATCGAGTACATCCTGTTTCAGCGCAAGCCCGGCGGGTACCGGAAACCCAGTCTTGCCGCACGGCTGCTCTCCGTGATCCCCGAGACATGCCATCGGGATTGGTTTCAGCAGATTTGGACGATCGGCGGGGCCTCCACCCGTCGTCATCCGGCACCGTTTCCGCTCGCCCTTGCCGAGCGACTGGTAAGGATGTTCTCGTTTGTTGGTGATACGGTTCTGGATCCCTTCGCGGGAACTGGTACTACGAACGTCACTGCCGCCCGCTGGGGGCGCAACAGCATCGGCTACGAGATCGAGCCGGACTACTTCGACATGATCTGCGACCGCGTCGCGGAGGCAGTCCAGCCCCAGCTTCCGCTCGCTCAAACCAGCCACCAAGGTGTGAGGACCTCCCCTGGATATAGGTCACTTGCTGACGCCAACGACCTCTGCGTTGAACCCAGCGAGACTGCGAGAGAGGGATGCGCCGCATGAGCGTAGCGCTCGTTATCGCAGCGGTGGTCTCGGCGCTGGGCACATGTGTTGTTGCCTGGTATGCGAGGCGGAGCTGGAGCCTACAGAGAGAGGTCCTGAACCTGCAGAGGGAGTTCAACGACTGGGTCAAGTCCGAAGCACAACCTGTTCCACATGTGGTCGACTGCTACCCAACGCTGGCCAGGAAACCTCCGCGGCTGAAGACCCAACTGCGGGTCGAGAACCCTGGGAAGAACACGATCTTCGTCAGATACATAAGGGTAGATGAATGGGAAGGCGTGCCAAAAGATGCTCTGCTGGCAGCGAACGCGTACCCGAAACCACGGGTGCATCCCAGCGTCCCTGGGGGACCGGCGGAAGAGCTTTCTGATGGTGCGGTGCCTCCAAGGGGTATTCGTGATCTCTACTTCGAGCTTAGGATCATCGACGTCGACTGTGCCAGCCGCGGGGTACAAGGCGGAGGAGATCTGTACTTCCGGGTCACATACGTTTCTGGCGGCAAGGAAGGCAGCATCAAGATCGGTCCCTACAAGGCGCTATAGGCTAATTGCGTCTTGGTCCATGTGGGCCTGATAGCGAGGGCGGGGCAGACGCGCCCGTGCAAGATCGTCCGGGGCCTGCTCACCGGGTCGCGTTACATGGCGGGCTGCTGCCGCACAACGATGGTCGGAGTTCGCTGGAGTACTGAACCCTGCTACAGGGAGTCGTCCGGGGGACCGTTCGTCTTTGGGTCGTCATCGTCTTCCGGCTCCAGAGGTCGATACAGACGGAGGAAGAACTCGCGGTTGCCGGCCGGGCCGAGGAGGGGCGAGGGGGTACTCCCCCGGACCGTCCAGTCTAGTTCCTGCTCGGCGAACGCGGCGACCCCGTCCACGGCCGCCTGATGCACGGCCGGATCGCGGACCACGCCCCGGCGCACCGCTTCCCGCCCGGCCTCGAATTGAGGTTTGACGAGGGCGATCACGTCTCCTCCCGGTTTCACGATCGTCGCGAGCGGCGGGAGAACGAGCCGGAGCGAGATGAACGACACATCGACCGTGGCGAGGTCCACCCTCTCCCCGATGTCCTCGGGCCGGAGGAAGCGCGCGTTCAGCCCTTCGTGCACGACCACCCGCGGGTCCCGGCGCAGTTTCCAGTCGAGCTGGCCCCGCCCGACGTCCAGGGCGTGTACCCGCTGCGCCCCGTGCTGCAGCAGGCAGTCCGTGAACCCCCCCGTGGAGCTCCCGACATCGAGACATACCTTGCCTTGTGGATCAACCCCAAACGCGGCGAGCGCGGCTTCGAGCTTGTCCCCGCCGCGGGAGGCGTAGCGAGGAGGGGCGGATACCTCGATCGCGGCGTCCATCGAGACCTGTGCTCCGGGTTTGTCGAGGAGGGTCCCCTCCACGCGCACGCGGCCGGCGCGGATCAGGGCCTGGGCCTGGGCCCGCGAGGGCGCTTCCCCTCGCGCGACGAGGAGGACGTCGAGCCGCTCTTTCCCTCCCTTCACCGCAACTCCTACGATCTCGGCGATGAACCGAAGGGCTTGGGCCTACCCCCTCTCGGCGACCACCTCCCCCGCCAGCGCGCGGTTGAACATGGAGAGCCCGTCAGCAAGGACCGCGCAAGCCTGGCGGAGGTCGTCCGCCTTGAGGACGTACGCCCCGCGGGCCTCGTCCCTCCCCAGCCCCGGCGTCACGTAGAACCCGGCTCCGGGAGCGAGCATCACCGTCTCCGGGCCGGGGTAGTCGGTGAGCATCCAGCGGATGAACGCCTCGGAATCCTCAACGGGAAGGCCCATCATCACGTAGAACGCTCCCTCCGGGACGCGGAACGTGATCCCGGGGATGTCGAGGAGCTCCCGGCAGAAGAGGTCCCGGCGCGTCCGGTACTCCCCGATCATCTCCTCGATCACGGCCCGATGGTCGGGATCGGCCATAAACGCGACCAGCCCCAGCTGCTCGAACGTGGGGGCGGAGAGGCGGATCGTGGCGCACTTGAGTGCCGCCGTCATCACGTCCCTGTTATGCGAGATGAGCGCCCCGATTCTGGCTCCACAGGCCGACAGGCGCTTGGAGATCGAATCCACGAGGATCGCCCGGTCTCGGATCTCGGGGAAGGCGAGGAGGCTCGTGTGGCCTCCCTCGTACACGAACTCCCGGTACACCTCATCGGAGATGATGAACAGATCGTTCTTGAGGGCGATATCGACCAACATCTCGATCTCCGCCTTCGTGTACACGACCCCGGTCGGGTTCCCCGGGTGAGAGAAGAGGATCGCCTTCGTGCGCGGGCCGATGAGGGCCTCGATCTCCGGGCGCGGCGGAAGGTGAAACCCCTCCTCGCGACAGGTGGTGATGGGCACGATCTCCACGTTGGTGAGGCGGGCGTAGCCGAGGTAGTTGGGGTAGAACGGCTGCGGGATGAGGACCTGGTCGCCGGGGTCGCAGGCGATCATCAGGGCGAACGTGATCCCCTCCGATCCCCCGATCGTGAGGAGGATCTCCTCCTTGGTCACGTGGAGGCCGCACTCCCCGTAGTAGCGGGCGAGCGCCTCCAGGGCCTCCGGGATCCCGGGGGATGGGGCGTAGCTGAGCACGTCGACGTTCGCCTCGCGCACCCCGCGCATGAACGCCTGTGGGGTGGGGATGTCCGGCTGGCCGATGTTCAGGTGGTAGACCTTCTTCCCCCGCTTCTTCGCCTCCACCGCGAGCGGATACAAGCGGCGGATCGGGGAGGCAGGGGCAGCAGCACTGCGAGCAGAGGGTTTAGGCATAATTGAGGACCCACACCTCCTTCGTGGCGGGGAGAACGTCGGGGATGATCTTCACCTCGGACTTCTCGAGCCGCACGATGGGCAGGCCAACCTCGTCCAGGAACTCCTCCACGGGCCGGATCGGCCAGTCCTTCACAACCTCGGTGCGGTAGTGCATCGGGATCACGACCTTGAGCTTGGGGAGCGAACGCACGACCTCGCTCGCCTCCTTGGCCCCGATCGTGAAGTGGCCACCCACAGGGAGGAGGGCCACCTCCACGTCCTGGAGAGGGCGGAGCTGCTCCGCATTGAGGGTGTGGCCGAGGTCGCCGAAGTGGGCGAGGGTCACCCCGTCCGCCGCGAACCGGAAGATGACGTCCTGCCCACGGTCGCGGCCTCCCTTCTGGTCGTGAAACGCAGGGATCCCGCGGAACGTGATCCCGCGGACGGTCTGCTCCCCGATCCCGCGGACGACCTGGGGCGATCCCTTGACCCGCTCCACTGCGTTGTGGTCGAAGTGGTCGTGGGACACGGTCACGATGTGGGCCGGGCCCTCCGGGGCCTTGTACGGCACCTTCTCCTCGTAGGGGTCGGTGATGATCACCGTGCCGTCGCTCGTTTCGATCCGAAAGCAGGCGTGACCAATCCATTGGAGCTTCACATTCGCCACCTCCTCGCGGAGCTACTCTATCCGAGCGGGGCGGGGGCCGGCAACCGGGCCAGCGCGCGGCGGAGAAGGCCATCGATGAGGTCGTCGTAGGGCAGCCCAGCCTCCCGAGCCGCGCGGGGGAAGAGGGACATCTCGGTCATCCCCGGGAGGGTGTTCAGTTCGAGGAGGTAGGGGGTCCCGTCGCGAGCGAGGCGGAAGTCGGTCCGGGATAGGTCCCGGCACCCGAGGAGGATGTGGGCCTGGACGGCCATCTCCTGGATGCGAGCGGTGAGCTGGGGAGGGAGCTCGGCCGGACAGGAAACGATGCACTCGCCGGGCGTGTACTTCGCTGTCCAGTCGAAGAGGTCGCCCTTCCTTGGCTTGACCTCGACGAGGGGGAGGGCTTCCGCCTCCCCGTCGCGCTCGACGACGGAGGCCGTGATGTCCCGGCCGGGGATGAACCGCTCGGCGAGGAACTCCCCGTACCTGGAGAGGAGTTCCTTTCCCACCTGTTCGAGCTCAGCGCTGTTCCGAGCCAGGTGTACCCCCACGCTCGACCCCTCCCGCCGCGGTTTGACGATGAGCGGGTACCCGAGCTCCGCGGCCTGGGATGCGCCCCCCTCCCGGTGCTCCCCGGTGACGTGGAACCAGTCGGGGACGGGAAGGCCCTTCCCCTGGAACGCCCTGCGGGACTCGACCTTGTCCATCCCCAGCGCTGAGGCAAGCGGGCCTGACCCCACGTACGGTTTGCCCATGAGGTCGAGGAGGAGCTGCACCGTTCCGTCCTCTCCGGCCCCCCCGTGGAGGATGTTGAACACAGCGGCGAACGAAGCCAGGCGCTGGGGAAGGCCGTCGTAGGTCTCGATCTCGATCAGTTCAGCGTCCCACCCCTTGGCGACGAGGGCAGCGTGGATGCGCCGACCGGAGAGGAGGGAGATCTCCCGCTCGGCGGACGTCCCGCCGCAGAGGACGGCGATCCGTGGTCCTGTGTTCACGTTCACATCCTGACCCGGGGCAGGGGAGTGGGGAAGGGCGCCCGTCCCCGCGGGATGCCGCCGCGGTCTCGCGACCACTCCCTCCCGCCCGCCGGGAGCTTCACGGCACGAGGCGGACGAGCGGGAACGGGCCCTCTCGCCGGTAGACCTCGGCCCGCGCGAACCGGGTGTGCCCGGCAAGCCCGTGGTGGAGCGCGCTCGCTTGCTCCATGACTCGGTGCAGGGCAAGCCCGCGAAGGGCGGGGGGGTCCGCCGAGCGGTAGCCGGGCACGGCGCGCTCCAGCTCCCCCGGCGCGATGGTTCGCTCGATCTGCTCAGCCGTGAACGCGTGTTGATAGGAAATGCACGCCAGCGCCTCTAGCTTCAGTTCCCAGACGGGGCCGATGTCCACCACGCAGTTGGGCTCCTCCGGCCAGAGGTGATAGAGCGTGGGGAGAGGGCAAGGTTGCGCAGAGGAGAGGTCCTCTTGGGCGAAGTCCCGGCCCGCCAGAGCGAGCGCCTCCAGGGTGAGCATCATCCCCATCCGCCGATCGGGATCGAGATCGTGCCAGGAACGCTCCGGATCCTGCATGATGACGATCCCAGGCCGGAACTCCCGGATCGTCTTGACGAGGCGCTTTTTCTGCTCGTAGGTGAGGTCGATCCCGCCGTAGGGGAGGTCGGCGAACTCCAACGTACACCCCAGCACGCCCGCCGCGCGCTCGAGGTCGGCGCGGGCCTCGGGACGCGCGAGCAAGAGCAGGGCGTGGGACCGTCCCCCGGCCCGGGCGTTTAGGGCGAGGGCCCCCGCGCAAGCGATGAGCTCGGCCCCGTAGTTGGCGATCAACAGCACGGCATGGCCAGACATGTTCTCTCCTTTCACCATTGCCACTGAAACTCGGCGACGAGGAACGTGTGGTCGGACGGCTTCTCCGCGCGGCGCGCCTCGCGGTCGATCCACGACCGAACCGACCTCTGGGCGAGCGGGCGCGTGGCCCAGATGTGGTCCACCCGCCACCCCACGTTGCGCTCGAGGGCCCCCGCCACGCGGTAGTCCCAGAACGTGTACTGCCCTGGCTCGCCCGGGTGGTGCTTCCGGAACACGTCCACGAACCCCCACGCCCGGACCCGCGCGAGGGCCGCCCGCGCCTCGGGGTGGAAGTCCACGTGGTTCACGAGCCTCTTGGGGTCGTGGACGTCGATCTCCTCCAGGGCGACGTTGAAGTCCCCGCACCAGAGGAGGGGCTCCTCGGGGGAGAACTGGCGCGCGAAGTAGTCCCGCATCCGCGCGAGCCACTCCAGCTTGTAGCTGAACAGCGGCGAATCCACGGACTGCCCCTGGGGGACGTACGTGTTCACGATCGGGATCCCCGCGACCGTGGCCCGGATCAGGCGCGCCTCGTCGGGAGGGCCCCCGTCGTCGAGCCCGTAACGGATATCCGCGGGCTCGGCCCGGCTGGCGAGGGCGACCCCGGCGTGGGCCTTCTGCCCGCGAAAGAGGATGTGGTAGCCCCGCTCCCGAAAGAACTCCGCCGGGAAGTCGGGGTCCCGAACCTTCGTCTCCTGGAGGCAGAGGACATCGGGCTTCTCCCGATCGAGCCAGTCGGCGAGGAGGGGGAGCCGGGAGCGGACGGAGTTGGCGTTGAACGTGGCCACCTTGAACATGGGCCTATCCTACCCCAGGAGGCGGCGGTAGAAGTCCGGGCGACGGTCGGCGAAGAGGTCGTTGAGCTGGGTGAGGTGCTTGTCCCGCGCCTGCGCGGGGTCGATCTCGATGACCCGCACGTCCTCCGCGTCCGGCGGGGCGTGCGCGAGGACGTCGCCGTTCGGAGCCACGATCTGAGAGAGACCGGTGAAGCGGAGCATCTCCCCCGTGCGCGCCTCGCTCCCGATCCGGTTCGCGGTCACGGTGAAGACGCGGTTCTCCATCGCCCGCACCCGCATCGTGAGCTGAGCGAGCCCCGGCATGACGAGGTTCGCAGGATGGGCGATGAGGTCAGCCCCCTGGAGGGCGAGGGCGCGGGCCGCCTCGGGGAAGAGATGATCGTAGCACACGAGGAGCCCGACCTTGGCCTTCCCGATGTCGGCGACCGCGAACGGGAGATCCCCCGGAGCGAAGAGGTGCTTCTCCTTGTAGAAGAGATGTACCTTCCGGTACCGGGCGACGAGGCCGGATGGGCCCACGAGGACCGCTGCGTTGTAGACGTGGCCGTCCGCCTTCTCCGCGAGCCCGGCGGCGATGTGGCAGCTCTTCTCGTGCGCGAGGGCGATGAGGCGGGCCGTGGTGGGTCCCTCCGGCACCGGCTCGGCGAGCTCCTGGGCTGAGGCGAACTGGTAGCCCGTGGCGAATAGCTCCGGGAGCACCCACAGGTCGCCCTGGTCGGGGGAGATGAGCTCCGCGACCCGCTCCAGGTTCCGCTCCACCTCCCCGAACTCCGGCGCGAACTGCACGTACCCCACGCGCATGAGGGGAACTGTAGCGGCCCGAGGTGCTCCTTCAACCCTCCTTGGGTCGTCGCACGAACAGGCCCCTATCCCCCCCAAGGATCGGTACCATTCGGGTCATGGCGATAGAGGTGAGTGGGGAGAGGTTCGAGGAGCTGGTGCGGGAAGCGTTGGCCGAGCTTCCCACCGAGTTCCGCCGGTACCTGAACGGGCTCGAGGTCCGGGTCGAGGACTACCCGGACGACGAGCTGATGGCCGAGTGGGGCCTCGTCCCCCCCGACTACCCGTTCGGGATGTACGAGGGGCCAACGCTCCCGGATGTGGACACCCCGGGCGACTTCCCGGGAACGATTGTCCTCTACCGGCGCCCCCTGGAGCAGTGGTGTCGGACCGAGGACGAACTGGGGGACCAGGTGCGGCGGACGGTGTACCACGAGCTCGGGCACCGGTTCGGCTTCTCCGACGAGGGGATGCTCGACGAGCTCCGGGGCGGGGTGGGAGTGCCGTGGTCGGAGGAGGAGCACCGGGCGGAAGCGCTGCGCCACCTCCGCCAGGCGGAGCACGACCTCGCGGCAGCGGAGACCCTGCTCGCGGCAGGCCGGAACGACTGGGCGCTCGACGCGGCCCTCGCCGCCGCGGATCGCGCCCTGCGGGCATTCCTCCTCGCCTGGGGGGGGGACCCGGAGGCGATCGGGCACGATGGGATCCCCGACCTCCTCGCCCGGGCCGTCCACCACGACCCCGCGTTCCGCCGGTTCCGCCCGCTCCTCCGTTTGAATGGGATCTCGCTTGACATGGGCGAGGCCGGAGCGCCTCCTCCCGCAGCCCGGGTCCGCCCCACCGTCGCCCGGGACGCGGTGGCCCACGCTCACGACCTCGTGGCCGAGGCGCGCGCGGCTCAGGGGGGAGGATGAGCGAGCGGTTCGCGGCCGAGGTCGGGGGGACGCGGCTCGTCCTCCTGCGCGGGGACATCACGACGCAGGACGTGGACGCGATCGTGAACGCGGCCAACCCCGAGCTCACGCCGGGAGGAGGGGTGTCGGGGGCGATCCACCGCGCGGGCGGACCGGCCCTCACCCGGGCCGCGGCGCAGATCCGGCGGGAGCGGGGGCCGCTCCCCACGGGCGAGGCGGTGATCACCCCCAGCGGGAAGCTCCGGGCGAGGTGGGTCATCCACACCGTAGGGCCGGTCTGGCGCGGGGGCCGCCACCGGGAGGCCGACCTCCTCGCCCGCGCCTACCGCTCCTCGCTCGCACTCGCCGTGGCCCACCTCCTGCGCTCGATCGCGTTCCCCAGCATCTCGACCGGGGTCTACGGGTACCCGGTGGAGGAGGCAGCTCCGGTCGCCCTCCGCGCGGTGCGCGGGTTTCTCCGCGCCCACCCCCAGGCCCTCGACGAGGTCCGGTTCGTCCTCTTCTCCGCGGGCGACCTCGCCGCGTACCGACAGGCGTGGGAGGGGCTCCCCGCCGAGGCCCCCGACCCGTGAGCGGCCGGTCCGGCAGGGCTCCCGGGAGGGAGCGGGGAGAGGTACTGGGGTTACAATCGCCTCCCATGGCCCAGGTCAAGCCGTGCAAGCGCCGGGAGACGGTCCAGGCGGTCTTCCCCGATGACCGTGCGTTCGAGGGACCTGCTGGGACTCCGTTGGCGGACTTCGTCCTGGCGGCGTACCCCGAGCCCCAGGTTCCGGCGGTGGCTGCGATCGTGGATGGGGGGCTGCGGGAGCTCTCGTTCCCCCTCCGCGAGGACGCTGAGGTGCGCCCCGTGTTCCTCACCGACTCGGAGGGGATCCGGATCTACACCCGTTCGCTGAGCTTCCTCCTCGCTGCTGCGGTCCATGCCCTGTTCCCGGAGGCGCGCCTGATCATCGACCATTCCGTCCCGTTTGGGGGGTACTACTGCCGCGTCGTGCGGCGGCCGCTGTTCACCGTGGACGAGCTGGCGCGCATCGAGGCCCACATGCGGGAGCTCGTGCGAATGGATGCCCCCATCGTTCGGGAGGAGGTTCCCCTCGCCGAAGCCCAGGCCCGCCTCCGCGCCCAGGGCCTCACCAACAAGGCGGAACTCCTCATGCAGGGGGGGATCGGAGGCATGGTCCCCCTCTATCGGCTCGGGCAGTTCGAGGACTATCTGTTCGGGCCGATGGTGCCTTCGGCCGGTTTCCTGCGCTGGTTCGCCCTCGCCCCCTACCCGCGGGGGTTCATCCTCCGCTTCCCCCGCCGCGAGCGGCCGACCGAGCTCGCCCCGGCCGAGGACTACTCCGCGCTCCTCCAGGTGTTCGAGGAATACGGGCATTGGCTGGATCTCCTCGGCGTCTACGATGCGTACACCGTCAACGAGGCAGTGCGCACGGGGCGGATGACGGAGCTGATCCTCGTCTCGGAGGCCCTCCACAACCAGCGCATCGCCCGGATCGCCGAGATGATCGCAGCACACCCATCTTCCCCGCGGCTGATCCTCATCGCTGGTCCCTCCTCCTCGGGGAAGACCACGTTCACCAAAAGGCTCGCGATCCAACTCCTCTCCCTCGGGCTGCGGCCCTACCCCGTGTCGATGGACGACTACTTCCTGCCCCGCGACGAGATGGCCCGCCGTGGCCTCACCGACTTCGACGACATCTCGGCGGTGGAGGTGCCCCTCTTCCAGCGCCAGATGGAGGAACTGCTCGTGGGGAAGGCCGTGCGCCTGCCGCGGTTCGATTTCGCCACGGGTCACCGCGAGGAGGGAAGCGAGCTCAAGTTGAAGAAGGACGGGATCCTCCTCGTCGAGGGGCTGCACTGCCTGAACCCGCAGCTCCTTCCCCTGGGAGTCGAGGAGCAGTCGTTCCGCATCTACGCCTCGGCCCTGACCCAGCTCAACCTCGACGACCATGTGCGGATGTCGACCACCGACACCCGGCTCCTGCGGCGGGTGGTGCGGGACGCTGCGTACCGCGGCTACACTGCGGAGGACACGCTGCGGATGTGGGACAACGTGCGGCGGGGGGAGAAGCGGTTCGTGTTTCCCCACCAGGGGCGAGCCGACGTGATGTTCAACTCCGCCCTTGTCTACGAGTGGAACGTCCTCCGGTCCCGGGCGGAGCCGCTGCTCCTCCAGGTGCGGCACCCGCGGCTGCGGCTGAGGGCGGAGCGGCTCCTCGACGAGCTGCGATGGTTCGTCCCCTACCCAGGGGAGGAGATCCCCGCAACGTCCATCCTCCGCGAGTTCATCGGGGGAGGGATCCTCGCCGCGTACTACCCGAGCCCGTTCGAGCGGGCGACATGGAGGAGGGAGACATGAACGCGATGAGTCCCTGGAAGCGCTTGGGTGAAATCCAGGAGCAGATCCTGCATGGCGACGGGGCGTTCCTGGTCGCGGTGGACGAGCACGGGCATCCCAACGCGATGACGATCGGCTGGCTCCAGGTTGGGACCGTGTGGTCACGGCCGGTGTGCCTCGTCCTGGTGAGGCCATCGCGCTACACCCACAGCTGCATCGAGGCAAGCGGGTCGTTCACAGTGAACGTGCCCCGGGGGACGATGGCAGAGGAGCTCGCGTTCTGTGGGAGCCGCTCCGGGCGGGAGGTGGACAAGTTCGCCGCGCTGGACTTGGGCACGGTGCCAGGAACGAAGGTCAAGGCTCCCCTCCTCGCCGACTGCGCCGTGGCCTACGAGTGCCGCGTTGTCGCCCGCGCCGAGCTCAAGCCGGGGGGGCTCCTCGACGAGGGCATCCGGGCCAAGTACTACCCACGGGGCGACTTCCACACGCTCTTCTTCGGGGACATCGTCGCCGCATGGGAGCTCAGCGCCTGAGAATGCCATTCACCGCCGAGCTCGCCGCGGGAAGGCTATAGCGTTGCCCTTCATCCCCGACGGTTTCCCCCCGCTCCAGCGTCGGGGCTTGTCCCCGACGGCCGTTGGGTCCAGCAAAGGGCCGTCAAACTCAACGTGCTCGACCGTTATGAAGCGCGGTTCGTCGCGCCCACATCGGGACTCCGTGTGCCGCAGGTCCGCGAACCTCGGGATTGGCACACAGCCTTTCTGTGAGCTGGTCTACTCCTTCTCCTCCCCAGGGATGGGTGCCTCCGGCTCAGGTTCACCAAGCGAGCCGATCCCGCCGAACGAGATCCCGAATCCGAAGAACGGCGCCCGTAGGTCGAGCTTGGGCCCGGCGATCTCGCGCTCCCCTTCCTCCCACTGGCCGGGGAAGGCGAGGAAGTACCCGCCCCATCCCTCGATGGCGAGCCAGGGGAAGAGCTGGATCTGGAGCCGCAGGTACGGCAGGCACCCGACGAACCCCAGGTCGAACTCGCTGAGCGGCGGCTGGGCGAGGGCATCGGCGAAGTCCACCGGGACGCGAGCACGCGCCTTGAGGGTCAGCTCTCCTCCGCCGAGGGCGGTCCCGAACGCGAGGATCGCGCTGGCCCCGGCCTGACGGGGGATCTCGATCAGGAACCCGCCAAAGCCGAAGTCGAGGTCGGTGCGCTTCTCCCCGTGGACGACGGAGGTCGTCCCCCCGAACCCGAGCCCGCCGAACACCGCTCTGCCGAGGACTGACCCACCGCCACCTGTTCCGCGGCCGCGAACGCGCCGATACCCACCACGAGTACGATTGCCAACATCCTTTGCACCATCGTTCCCTTCTCGAACACAGCCGAAAGCCGCAACTTGAGGGCGATTCTACCGGACTTTCCAACTCATGACCCGCGACTGTGTTGGCCCCAAGGGATGAACTCCCCCCGGCCCGGTTGGGAGAGGAACTCCCCATCCCGGGCGAGCCACTCGCCTCGCGAGAGGACGCCGACAACTCGACCGCGGACCGCGAGCCCCTCGTAGGGGGAGAAGTCGGTCTGCATGTGGAGATCCTTGGCGCGGATCGTCCACTCCTCCCCAGGGTCGAGGAGGACGAGGTCGGCATCCGCGCCAGCCCGGATCGCGCCTTTCCGTGGCCAGAGGCCGAACGCCCGCGCTGGGCCTTCCCCCAGGTACCATGCCAGGTCGCGGAGGCCGATCCGACCCTGGGCCACCCCCTCTGAACGGAGGAGCGGGAGGAGGAGCTCGACCCCCGGAAGCCCCGAGGGAAGCCGGGCCGGGTCGTCCCGGAACGGGTCCTTCTGGGCGTTCGAAAACGGGCAGTGGTCCGTGGCCACGGACTGGAACTGCCGCCCCCGCAAAGCCTGCCACAGGGCCTCCCGATCGGCCTCCCGCCGCAGGGGCGGGGTCACGGAGAACCTGTGCCCGTCGGGCCGGGCGTAGACGGCCTCGTCGAGGAGGAGGTAGTGGGGGCAGGTCTCCCCGACGAGCGGCGCGCCGGCCCGTTGGGCGGCTCGGAGGGCGGCCAGGCCCCGGGCACTTGAGATGTGGGCGATGTACGTCGGGCACCGCGTCTCCCGGGCGAGGATCCCCGCCTCGGCGATCGCCACCTCCTCGGCGAGCGCGGGGCGAGCTTCGGGGAACGGGCCGCCTTGGGCGTCCACGAGCTCCTCCGCCTCGGCATGGACCATCGCCGTCCCCCCCAGGCCCCGGATCGCCTCCATCGCCCGGCGCAAGATCCCCAATGACGTCCGGCGGCCGCTTGCCGCGTAGGCGAGGTAGAACTTGAACGAGCGGACCCCGAGCTCCGCTGCCGCGGCGAGCTCGTCCCCGCGGTCCGGGGTCCAGCCGATCATCTCCCCCCGCAGGGCGTAGTCCACCGTTGCTTCCTGGGCCTGGGCCAGCCGGCGCTCGACCTGGTCGGGGAGGGGAACGTCCGGGGAACCGAGGGTGAAGTCGATCACCGTCGTCACCCCCCCGGCAGCCGCGGCGCGCGTGCCGCTTGCCCAGTCGTCCGTGGACTGCGTTCCCGCCACGCGGAGGGCGAGGTGGACGTGGGCGTCGATCGCTCCCGGGAGGACGAGGAGCCCCCGCGCCGAGACGACCTCACCCACTGCCCGGACTCTCCCCACCCGGGCGATCCGCCCGTCCCGCACGCCGACGCTCGCCCTCCCGGTCCCCCGCGGGGTGACGACCAGGCCGTCGACGATCCCGAACTCGCCCGCCACGAGCCGACGATAGCCGCCTCAAACGGGGCCGACAACCGGCGCCTATAATCCCGGCGATGCCCGGCCCGAACCTCCTCGACCTCTCGCTCTCCGAGCTCCTCCAGGCCCTCGCCGCCTGGGGCGAGGCCCCGTTCCGAGCTCGGCAGGTCTGGGAGTGGGCCTGGAGGCACCTCGCCACGAAGTTCGACCAGATGACGAACCTCCCCGCCGGGCTCCGGGCGCGGCTGGCGGAGTCGTTCACGATCGGCCTGCCCGCGGTCACCGCACGTCAGGCCGACGACCTGGGGACGGAGAAGGTCCTCCTCAGCCTGGCCGACGGGCAAGGGGTCGAGGCGGTCCTCCTCCGCGGGGGCGACCGGCGCACGGTGTGCGTCTCCACCCAGGTCGGGTGCCCGGTGGGGTGCCCGTTCTGCGCCACGGGGGCGATGGGGTTCGTGCGCAACCTCACCCCAGGGGAGATCACCGCCCAGGTCCTCCACTTCGCCCGGGAGCTCCGCGAGGCGGGGGAGCACGTGACCCACGTCGTGGTGATGGGGATGGGCGAGCCCCTCCTCAACTACGATTCCACCCTCAAGGCGATCCACAACCTGAACGAGGGGCGCGGGTTCCGCCTCGGCGCGCGACGGATCACGGTATCCACGGTGGGGGTGGTGCCGGGGATCCTGCGCCTGGCGAAGGAGGACCTCCAGGTGAACCTCGCCATCTCCCTCCACGCCCCCGACGACGCGCTGCGGCGGAAGCTCGTGCCGTTGGGGGAGAGATGGCCGATCGCCGAGGTCCTCGCCGCCGCCGACCGCTATGCCCACGCCACCGGGCGGCGGGTGTCCTACGAGTACGTGCTCCTCGCCGGCGTGAACGACCACCTGGACGATGCCCGCGCTCTGGCCGCGCTCCTCCGGGGCCGGCTCGCCCACGTGAACCTGATCCCGTTCAACCCGTCCCCGGGGCTCCCCTTCCGGGCGCCCGCCGCGGGGACGGTGGACGCGTTCCGCCGCGCCCTTGTCGAGTCCGGCGTGGACGCCACCGTGCGCCGCTCCCGCGGCGTGGCGATCCAGGCCGGCTGCGGCCAGCTCCGGGTTTCCTCCGCCCGGCGGCCAGACTCGCCGCACCTCAGCACGTAGCGTAAGCGGAGGCAGGGTGTTGTTCCGGACTGGGGTACCGGTGATCCTGCTCGGGCTGGGGATCTCCACCTCAGCCCAGGTCGTTCCGATTGTGACCACTCATCCCGCTACCGAGATCGGCGCGACCTCTGCCGTTCGACATGCCTCGTTCACGGTGGGAGAGGCCCAGCATCTCGCCAATCCTGGGTCTGAGGACCCGCTCAGGCCAACCAACTGGGACAGCGCTTCGTTGGTCTACCTCGAAGAGGAGTCGCGCCCTGTCGAGGCGAGCTTTCTGCGGCGCACCACGGATGCCGAGAACGGCGTCGCCTGTGGGGAACTCCGACACCGGACAACGGCGCGGGGAGACGTATTGGCTCCGCTACCACTTGCGCAAGGGGGCTCTCCCCCCAGGGAGCTCTCACGTGTACTACGTGGACGCGGGCAACCCCGGCCAGTACACCTGGGTCCGCTATGAGCACGATCTCACCTCCGATATCGCCACCGCGTTCGGGCTTGGCGCGTTCTCTGTTTCGGCTGTTCGTCTGGGGGTCCTCATGCGCAAGACCTCCGATGCGGACACCCGACTGTACTGGCTGTTCGACGATGTGGAGCTGAAGCGAGGAGGTGCGGTGGTGTGGCACGAGTACCGGGAGGAGGGCAGTCCCAGTTGGCAGGCTACCCCGCGTGCCACGTCCCACCGCGGACGGGACGCATGCCGCTCCGATCGTGACCCTTGCCCCCCGGCACCACCTACCGCCACCGGGCGGTGCTCGCCTACGAGGGGGGTCTGATCCACGGTTCAGAGCGCGAGTTTCAGACCATCCAGACCTACACAGTGCGGGTGCGGGTGCAGCCCCCAGCGGGGGGACCGCGGACGGCGCGGGGACCTATCCGCATGGGGCGATCGTGACCGTGACGGCGACGCCCGGCGTGTGCTATCGGTTCGTGAACTGGACCGAGGCCGGAGTTGAGGTCTGGGCTGATGCTTCCTACTTGTTCGCGGCGACCGCGGATCGGGACCTCGTCGCGAACTTCGTCCTCGTGGGAGATGCGAACCTCGATGGCATAGTGGACGTTCGTGACGCCCGCCTTGTCCGGCAGGCCGCGCTTGGGCTGGCGGCGTTGGCCTTCCCGCAGAGGGTCCCTGCGGACGTGAACGGGGACGGCGTGGTGGACATCGCCGATGCCCAGCTGATCGCCGAGGCGTTGCTCTGTCTGCCGGTCCCAGTGCCGATTTGCCCCGGGACCTGCCCGGAGGGGAGAGGATGACAGGGGTCACGAAGGAGCTCCTGACAGCGGGACTGGCAGCTCTGGCGTTGGTGGGGCTCGGCGGCTGCTTCTGGGTGAGCAAGGACC
>Ga0209614_1001639_pt1 | contig 16075 bp, 13 predicted proteins | sample BlaSprsedimmetaG_FD_185484 | JGI IMG/M metagenome (GOLD analysis project Ga0209614, IMG submission 185484) | Hot spring sediment bacterial and archeal communities from California, USA to study Microbial Dark Matter (Phase II) - Blank Spring... ... | reverse complement strand
AAAAGATAGGATTGAAAGTCGGGATAACCCGAATAATTCACGGAACTGTTGAGAGTCAAATAAAATCATATAAAAAAATGATTTTATTTGACTCATAATTCTATTTGTGAATTATTCAGGTTAAATAGTTTCAGAGTTCCTTGACTCATTGTATGGATTTTATTAACTTCTTGATGGGTGAATCAGGAACATGTTCTCATGAGGTGTTGAAACGGAGGGAGGAAACGAATGCGTAAACGATCGACGGTTTTTCTGCTGGCGATACAGGTAATCCTGTTCACGTCCGGTCATAATGCCGGGGCTCGAATCCGAAAAGGACTCAGAGTCTATATTTCCGTGGACATGGAAGGTATTGCCGGAGTTTGTGCCAGTGATCAGGTCTCGGCCTCGGGCAGGGATTATCACATGGCCCGAATGTGGACGACCCGGGAGACCAACGCGGCCATCCAGGGCGCGCTGGATGCGGGTGCGACGGAGATACTCGTCAACGATTCTCATGGAAGTATGCGAAATATCATCGCTCATGAACTGAATCCGGCCGCCCGTCTCATTACGGGATCACCCAAACCCCTCGGAATGATGCAGGGAATCGACCGGACGTTTCAGGCCGCCCTGTTTATCGGATACCATGCCCGGGCCGGGTCCATCAACGGTGTTTTGGATCATACCTATTCCAGCGCGGCCGTGTATTCTATCAAAATCAATGGTCTTGAAGTCGGAGAATCGGAACTCAACGCGATCCTTGCCGGTCATTTCGGCGTGCCGGTCGCTCTTGTCGCGGGTGACCGTGAGGTATGCCGTCAGGTGAAAGAGATGCTGGGCGATCAGGTCCTGACCGTCGAAGTGAAAGAAGGCATCGGAAGGCACGCCGCCAGCACGCTTGTGCCGGCAGAGGCGCAGAAGCAAATCAGAGAGAAGACGCGCGAGGCTCTGGAGAATTTGCATGCCATGAAGCCGTTTCAGCTGTCAGGACCCTACACCTTCGAGATCGATTTTTTGTACAGCTGGCAGGCCGACGCCGCCGAACTGATACCTGGTGTCGAGAGAACCGCGCCGAGAAGTATCCTATACACACAGGATGATTTCCTGGAGGGCTTTCGGCTTTTTCGCGCTCTGCTCGTGCTGGCACGGCCGTAAGTACAATGAAATGACAATAACATGGAGGGCGAATACGATAAGAATCTTCTGCCCATTCATAAGAATCGTGTGGACCGGATTGGTCCTGAGTGCGTCACTGCCGGCTGCTTGGGGACAGCTCTACAAAGATTCACACCGACCTGTCGAAGAAAGGGTCGAAGATCTTCTGTCCAGGATGACTCTGGAAGAAAAGTTCCGGCAGCTGTTCATGAACCCGGAAGATATCGAAGCGGATTTCGATCGGTACAGGACGGGGATTTTCGGACTGCAGTTCCACTCAGCCGGCGAAGAGGATAATGCCGCCGGACAGATGTTCAGCCATGGTTCCGGTTCCGGCGCGTACAGCACGGCTGTGCGGATCAACGAGTGGCAGCGGTTTTTTCGTGATGAAACCCGGCTCGGAATACCGATCATTCCCTTCGACGAAGCCCTGCACGGCCTGGTCAGAGAAGGCGCGACCGCGTTTCCCCAGTCCATCGCCCTGGCGGCCACCTGGAACACGGAACTGATGCGGCGTGTCGCAGAGGCCATCGCGGCCGAATGCCGGACGCGGGGCATCAGGCAGGTCCTTTCTCCGGTCGTGAATATTGCCGCGGATGTGCGCTGGGGACGCACGGAAGAAACCTACGGGGAAGATCCCTTTTTATCGGCTGAAATGGGAGCGGCCTTTGTTTCGGAATTTGAGAAAGCGGGTGTCATTACCACGCCGAAGCATTTCGCGGCCAATGTCGGCGACGGGGGCAGGGACAGCTATCCCGTGCACTGGAATGAGCGCCTGATGCGTGAAATCATTCTTCCGCCTTTTAAGGCCTGTATTCAGAGGGGAGGCTCCCGTTCAATCATGACCGCGTACAACTCCTGGGACGGCACCCCCTGCACGGCGAACGACCGGTTGCTGAACCGTCTTCTGAAAAACGAATGGGGCTTCGAGGGGTTTGTGATTTCCGATGCCGGTGCTACCGGCGGGGCCAATGTGCTCCATTTTACCGCTGAAGACTATTCCGACGCCGCAGCCAGGGCTCTGGCCGGCGGACTGGATGTGATCTTTCAGACGGATTACAGCCATCACACACTCTTTACACCGCCGTTTTATGACGGCCGCATTTCCGGAAAAACGATCGATGAGGCTGTGGCCCGTGTGCTGCGGCTGAAATTTGAGCTCGGCCTGTTCGACAATCCGTATGTGGATCCTGATTCGGCCGCCAGGACCAACGGGCATGCGGCGCATCGCCGGCTGGCCCGTCAGGCCGCCCGTGAGTCCATGGTTCTTCTCAAGAATCAAAACAGCCTGCTTCCGATCTCACGGGACATCCGTTCCATTGCCGTGATCGGCCCGGACGCTCTTGAAGCGAGGCTGGGCGGTTACAGCGGTCCGGGTATCGAAAAGGTCAATATCCTGGAGGGGATTCAGAAAGCCGTTCATGCCGGTGTCGCGGTAAAATACGCCGAGGGCTGCCGGCGTGTCATCCATGAACATGTCACCGTGCCGGCATCGGCACTTTCCTGTCTCGTTGATGACGAAAAACAGGAGGGACTGCGGGGCGAATATTTCAGCAATATCCATTTCAGCGGAAAGCCGGTTTTGGTCCGGGTCGACAGGCGGGTGGATTTTCAGTGGACGCTGTTTTCACCCGATCCAAAGAAGCTGACCTATGATTTCTATTCGGTGCGCTGGAAGGGAAAACTCAAAGCTCCGGAAACTGGAAGGTTTCAGATCGGAATCGACGGCAATGACGGATACCGTCTGTTTCTGAACGACTCACTCATCCTGGATCAGTGGGTCAAGAGGACGCGGCAGACGTGTACAGCCGGTTATTTCTTCGAGGAAGGAAAAGAGTACGATATCCGGATCGAATTTTATGAGCCAGCGGGAAACGCGTGGTTTCATCTGATCTGGAATATCGGAATCGATTCCGGCCAAAACGAAAAGATCGAACAGGCGGTCGAACTCGCTGAAAACAGCGATGTGGCGGTTGTCGCTGCCGGCATCGAGGAGGGTGAGTTTCGGGACAGGGCGTATCTGGGGCTGCCCGGGAGGCAGGAAGAACTGATCACGCGGGTCGCGGCGACCGGGACGCCGGTGGTCGTTCTTCTGGTCGGAGGCAGCGCCGTGACCATGAGCCGATGGATGGATCGGGTAGAGGCCATCGTGCATGCATGGTATTCAGGCGAAGAGGGAGGAAACGCCGTGGCCGATATTCTTTTCGGCGGCTATAATCCAGCAGGACGCCTGCCTGTCACGTTCCCCGTATTCGAGGGTCAGCTGCCCCTGGTTTACAACCACAAACCAACCGGACGGGGTGACGATTATATTCATCTGACCGGGCAGCCTCTTTTCCCGTTCGGTTATGGATTGAGTTACACCGATTTTGCGTATTCCGATATGCAATTCAGCGACAACGAGATCATGCCGGGTGACTCTGTTTGCATACGCTTCAAAGTCACCAACACGGGAACAAGAGCCGGCGATGAAGTGGTTCAGCTCTATCTGCGGGACGAACTGGCTTCGGTCGCCCGGCCGGTCAGGGAGCTGAAGGGGTTTCGGCGGATTCATCTTCAGCCCGGACAAACCCGGGAAATCGAATTCATCATCGGTCCTGAAACCCTTTCGATGCTTGATAAAAATCTTGAGAAAGTGATCGAACCGGGCCGCTTCAGGATCATGATCGGCGCTTCATCGAAGGATATTCGACTCAGGGAGATTCTGCAAGTCGTTGATCAATAACTGGAAGAGAGAACAATGAACTGTCATGATTGGAAGCCGCTGCTGGTTCTGATTCGGCCGGCATTCGCTGGACATTTGTTAAAGAAAGTGTATACGGAATACGTATACGGAATACAATGAGGGTCTCGATGCCTGATTCCCGGGAAAGTCTGAAAGAAAAAAACTCACGGAAAGCGCGTCTCCGTCGTTGTTTTTCGGTTCATGACGGTATAAAAGAATATAGACCGAAAAGCACGCGGATCAAGATCATGGCTGTCCTTGAAATTTTCGTTCTGTTCAGCCTGACTCTGTTTCTGATCGCGGTTCTGGCGCTTTCTCCGGCCGCCGAATGGCAGAGAAGCCTTACCCATAGGCCGTTTCTGGAATATTCTCTGATGATCGTTCTGCCCCTGTTGTTCCTCATTATATTGCGCAGGAATTGGGCCGATTACGGTCTTTCTCTGAGAAATCTGAAATACCATATCGATATCGCTATGACCGGTCTCCTGCCTGTGGCCATCGCCTCGATACCTTTCGCTTTTCTCGATTACCGGCAGTGGAACGGCGCTTTTGTGCTGACGGCGGTTCGGATCGGTCTGATTTTCACACTGGCCCTGATGTTGAGAGACAAGCCGGCATCCGGTCAAAACGGCGCGGCAGCGGGTTTTGGAGTCATCTGGATTGCTTCGGGCTGGACACCAATCGCCGCCGCGGGCAATGCGCTCTCCGCGCTGCTCTTTTCTGTTTTCTTTTTGGCGCTGGGGGAGGAGCTGCTTTTTCGCGGATACATCCAGTCGAGAATGAATGCGGTTTTTGGGCGTCCTTTCCGGTTCTTCGGAGTGCGCTGGGGATGGGGGGTTTTGATCGCTTCGGTCCTTTTCGGCCTGATGCATGTTCTCAATATCGGCAGTATACGCACGGGTACCTGGCAGATAACATGGGCATGGGGTTTCTGGACATTTTTCAGCGGTTTGGTGTTTGGATTCCTGCGGGAGAAAACGGGCGGCATTATCGTGCCGACTCTGCTGCATGGTTTGCCGGTTGCTATCGCGAATATGTTTTTGGGGCTGTGAACGGTTCAATGGCTCGGGTTTATTGATCCACAAGTTTGACTAAAAAGAATCTCAACCGATTTTTCTGCTCATTAACAGGAGGATTATGACCGACAGGAATTCTGTTTCTGATGATCGTCAGCCGAGGAAATTCGGTACTTTCGGAGGCGTGTTTACTCCCAGTGTGCTGACTATTCTCGGTGTGATCATGTTTCTGAGGTTTTCCACGGTTGTGGGATACGCCGGACTGTGGAGCGCCCTGCTGATTCTCGGAGCGGCCAAGATGATCTCTCTGATCACCGGCTTGTCCATTGCATCCATTGCCACCAACATGCGTGTCCGAGGCGGCGGCGCCTATTATCTGATCAGCCGAAGCCCCGGCGTGGAGTTCGGCGGCGTCATCGCGGTTTTCTTCTTCATCGCCCAGGCTGTGGCCGTTACCCTTTATGTGGTTGGTTTTACCGAGGCGATATTTTCCGCGTTTCCGGGCCTGGACCTTCCTTTCCGTATGGTTGCAACAATCAGCAATCTGGTCGTGTTCATCTGCGTCTATATCGGTGCCGGCTGGACCATACGCATCCAATACGGCATTCTCGCCGTGCTCGGCCTGTCGGTTCTTTCGTTCTTTATAGGAGCGGGTATCGGTTTCTCGCCGGATCTGCTCCGTGCCAACCTCGGATCGGCATGGACGAACGGGTTTTCGTTCTTTACGGTTTTTGCCCTGTTTTTTCCCGCAGTCACGGGCATCATGGCCGGAGTCAATATGTCCGGCGATCTCAGGGACCCCGGACGATCCATTCCAAGAGGAACCTTCTCGGCGATCGGCATCTCCACACTGATTTACGCTTCTGTTATCGTGTTCTTCGCCGCCAGTATGCCCCGTACCGAACTGATCGGAGCAGGGTTTGCCATGAAGGAACGCGCTTTCATTCCCTTCCTGGTTTATGCCGGAGCCATCTGTGCGACACTCTCATCCGCGTTCGGCAGCATGATGGGCGCTCCGCGTATTCTTCAGGCCTTTGCCCGCGACAATGTATTCAAACCGCTGCGCCGTTTCGGACGGGGAAGCGGGCGTTCCGGTGAACCCCGAAACGCCATTGTACTTACTTTCCTCATCGCCCAGACAGGGGTGCTTGCCGGAGACCTGAATACCGTGGCACCCATTATCACGATGTTTTTCCTCCTGACCTACGGAACCGTAAACCTTGCCTGTTTCTATGAAGGCCGCTCGAAAAATCCCAGTTTCCGGCCGACGTTCCGCCTGAACCACTGGTCTGTCTCCTTCATAGGCGCCGCCGGGTGTCTTGGTGTCATGTTCCTGATCAACGCCGTTTGGGCCGGCCTCGCGCTGATTCTCAGCGGAGCGCTTTATTATTGGATATCCCGTGCAGAAATTCGGGTTGAATGGGGTGATGTGGACAGCGGCCTGGCGTATCAGCGGGCGCGCAGCGCGCTTCTGCGCCTGGAGCGGGAGCAGTACCATCCTAAAAACTGGCGCCCCTCCATTCTGGCCCTCAGCGGCGGCGCCTACAACCGTCAGCATCTGGCGGAATACGCCTGCTGGTTTACGGCCTCGAGCGGCATTGTTTCACTGGGTCAGGTCATTCCGGGCAAACTCGAAGGGCTTCTGGACCGCCGTCATGAGGCGGAGAATATACTTCGTAAGTTCATTTACCGGGAAGGCATTTCCGCTTTTCCCGTAGTCATTGTCGAAGAGAATATCCATACCGCCATTAAATCACTCGTACAGTGCCACGGAATCAGCGGCATGCGCCCGAACACCGTTCTGCTCGGATGGAGCCAGGACCCGGAGCGAGCCGAAACCTATTACGAGACCATCAACATTATTAAGAATATGAAGCGAAGCCTTATTATCGTGGCCTGTGTGCAGGAACAGGAAAAAACAGATATTCCGCAAGGCGCTATCAACATCTGGTGGACGTCTTCGGAAAACGGCGCGCTGATGCTCCTGCTCGCTCACCTGCTCAGGAAAAATCCGGAATGGCGGGAACATTCTCTGCGCATCATACGGCCCGTGGCTCCCAGGGCGGATGTCGAAAACATAACCAAAGAAATGAGGGAAATGCTCACTCTGGCCCGTATCGATTCTGAACTCGTTATCATTCCTTCAGGGAACCCCATCAAAGCCGTGCGCAGAGCCATGAAACCGTCCGCCATTCTTTTCGCAGGACTGGAATTTGACGGAAAAGAGTCCGCCGCCGAGGTTATGCCCAAAATGCAGCAAATTGTAGATCTTCCCGGCGATATCATGCTGATCCACAACGCGGGCGATGTTTCGCTTCAGGCGTGAAAGGGGGGTGTATAAGCGATGAGAAAACACCGGAATTCTTTAATAAATCATTCTGCATATTTTAAAGATCTTCCATATGATGCAGGAACAACTCAAAAACGCTGTTTCTGTGACTTGATGGACAATTTTTTTAAAACATCAGAGGGTCATATTTTGAGGCCGAATGTTGGACTGCTGGCATCTCTTTTCATGGTTTTTATCGTCGCACTGACAGGATGCGGTGTGTCCGAGCCGGATGTGAAAAATCCGAAGGGCTCCATCACCATTCACGCACCGGACACACTTTCTCTTGAAAAGGCCGCTGAATCGATTCATCGGATTCAATGTATCGTTCAAAAAGGAACGAACACGGTTCATGACAGGGAATACGTCAAAGGTGATTCCGGATTTATTATTGAAATCGAAGATCTGGATCCATCCGACGATTATTCCGTTCTTCTGCTGGGACAAAACTCCGAAAGCGAAACCGTGGCCAGAGGGTATGAGCAGGATATCGAAGTGACAGCCGGCAAGAATGTACAGGTATACCTGTCATGGATCCGAATCATGATCGTTGCCGACATTGACGGAAACGTGTATCAGGCCGTCAAGATCGGAAACCGGTGGTGGATGATGGAAAACCTGAAGGTCACACGGTACCGAAATGGAGATCCAATAGAGCACATTACGGATGCTCCGGCCTGGGACCGGCTGACAGTCGGCGCTTTTTGCATGTACGACAACAGCGCAGACAATGGTGCCGTTTACGGATTTCTTTACAACTGGTACGCGGTCAATGACAGCCGCGGCATCACCCCTGAGGGCTGGCATGTGCCCACAGACGAAGAATGGCAGACTCTGATCGATCATCTCGGAGGAGCGTCCATAGCGGGCGGAAAGATGAAAGAAGCCGGACTATCGCACTGGGAGAATCCGAACACGGGCGCTGACAACGAGAGCGGTTTCCTGGCCCTGCCTGGAGGATACCGCTACTATGAGGGGGATTTTCATGAAAAAGGATACCAGGCGTATTTCTGGTCCGGAACGGGAATTTCTCCTTCGCTGGCCTGGAACCGGGTGCTCAGATATAACAGCTCGGCTGTCGATCGCGTGGACCGCAACCGGATCGGCGGATTTTCGGTTCGGTGTGTGCGTGATGAATAAAATAAATGCCCGGCAGTAAGGGAGGTCTTATGTTCTTGAAAAGAAGCCTGATTGGCATTTGGATCGTTTCAGCCGTCACCGCTTATAACCTGACTGCGCAAAAGATGATCCAGGGAGTTGTGACGGATAATGGTTATGAGCCGGTTCGGAATGCTCTGGTGGAAATCATTGATAAGAATGATCCGGCAAGAGTATTCAGTATGCGTACCAACAAACAGGGGGAGTATTTCATCGAGATCCTCGAGACGGAAGTCGAAGACCGGCCTGGGCAGATGCCGGTTCTTCCCCGCCTCGCTCAGAATTATCCCAATCCATTCAATCCGTCCACATCTATTTTCTATGAACTGCATCAGCCTGAGAATATACATATCGAGATATTTGATGTGATGGGTCGAAAAATAAAAACCCTTTTTCGCGGGTTTCATGCTGCTCAAAACGGTTTTATTGTGTGGGACGCGACGGATGATCAGGGGCGCGGAGTACCGGCCGGATTGTATATTTGCCTTCTTCGTGCCGGAGACACACGGGTCAGCAGAAAAATGCTGCTTCTGGACGGAAGGCGTGCAGGTATGGCAAAGCCTTTATCGGAAAAACGTGGTGGAACATCCGCGTCCACCTTATTGAACGGTAATGGAGCGACTCTGTACCTCATGCGGATAACCGGTGAAGACATACAGACCTGGGAACACGCGGATCTGCAAATCGAGCAAAACATGATATTGAATGTGTCGGTTATACGGACCGTAACCGACGTAGACGGAAATATCTACCTGACTGTGAAGATCGGCGATCAATGGTGGATGGCGGAGAATCTGCGGACAACCCGATACCGCAACGGCGATCCGATCACCCTTGAGACGGACAGCACCGCCTGGGGTGAGAATCAGACGGAAGCATATTGCTACTACGACAACGATTCGGCGACCGCGGATCCTTACGGGTGTTATTACAACGGGTGGGCCGTGGAAGACGCCCGCGGTATCGCGCCCGAAGGCTGGCATGTGCCCACGGATGAGGAGTGGAAGCGGCTGGAGATGTTTCTGGACATGAGCCGTTCGGAGGCGGACAAGGAAGGATACAGGGGCACGGATGAGGGAGGTAAATTGAAGTCAACGGGAACATCCCATTGGTTGTGGCCGAACAAGGGAGCCGCCAACGCGAGCGGTTTTACGGCGCTTCCCGGCGGTCACCGCGATTATCACGGAGATTTCAATGATGTGAGAATGCACGCCAATTTTTGGACGTCCACGAAGAACGATCATAGACTTTTATCCAGGTTACTGCATTATGAATATTCGACTATACAGCGCCGAACGCGAAACTTGCATAACGGTTTTTCGATACGGTGTGTAAGAGATTGATTTGTATTTTTTAACAACCTTCATGGAGGATCGATTATGATAAAAAGAATTGGAATGATCGCGCTGATTTTAGTCGTCATGATGATCACCGGCTGCGTGGATACCCATACTATTATATCCGTTCGGAAGGATGGAAGCGGAATTCTTACACAAAAAATATTGTCTGACCCGACATTGAAAAATATGTTCACAGGAGTGGCAGAGCAAGTGGGGGGCGAACCCGAAGATATTGAAGATGACCTTTTGAACAATAAAAAATATCAGGAAAAAGCGTCAAGAATGGGAGAGGGAGTCAGGTTTGTATCTGTCCGGAAAGTATCCAATAAAAAGGGATTGACCGGTGTGGAAGTGGTATATGCTTTTGATAATATTGAGAAGATCAATATGAATGTTTTTCCCGACAGCCCCATGATTGACGGGATGACGGAAACGATGGATGCGGATATTCAGGATACCGGCCCCGGTAATGGCATATATTTCGAGTTCTTCCGTGGCAATCCGGCCACTCTCATAATCCGTATGCCAGCAAGAGATGAATCGGAATTCAATGATGAATACGAAGATGAGCAAGACGAGGACATGGAAGACTGGTTTGAGGGCATGGATATGATGAAAATGTTCATGGAAAATCTCCGCATTCGCAAATCATTCAGGGATAAAAGACCGCGGACAACGTTGTCGATCACGCAGAAAGGAATCAGCGCGTTCTCCGATTACCTGAAAGCGCTGCAATCGATTCTGCCGGGTGAATGATTAGTATCAGCAGAACGAAATGGATGGAGCTCAAAACGAAGGCAGGAATAAACCAAAAAACAAAAAAATAATTATGAATCACGTTTATTTTTTCTTACCTTGACAGGTTATGAATATGTATTGACCTTCAAGGAGAAATTTATGAAAAGAGTGTGGATAACCGTTGTTCTGCTTGCCGCGGGATTCATTGCCTGCGGGCGGAATCAGAAAATCGTATCACTGCAGACCGGTACGCCGGCTTATGAACTGGCTGTTGATCTGGCTGAAATACTGCCGGTCATGCATCCGGATACCAACCGGATTTTAGCCCATTCGAATATTTTTCATGTTTCAAGCGGAGAACTCATTCAATTCATCCATAATTTTTATGGCTATCAGGCCCGGTCTCTTGCCAATATGGACAGGGATCAGCTTTCCCAGTTTCTCCATCAAGCGCTGAACCAGCTTGTCGAGGGCAAGCTGCTGCTGGCTGAAACAAAAAAGTCCCGTATTAAACCGGAAAAGGCCCTGATCGACAGTGTTCTGCAAGTTCAATATGACCAGTACGGCGGCAAAGAGAATTTCCTTAGATCACTGGAGAATGCGGGAATCAGCATGGATTTTGTCATGGAAGATATTCGGAATAAAGTGTGGATCGGAGAGTATCTCAATCAATATGTTGAAGAGAGTAATCAGATTACGGATGAACAGATGGAGGAAGCCTATCAGGCTTATCAGCAGGATACCACGGTGTCTGTACGCCATATTCTTCTGCTGACTCAGGAGAAGAGTGAAGCAGAGAAAAGGGAGATTCGCGGGCGGATGCAGGATATACTAAGAAGCGCCCGCGCGGGTGAGGACTTTGGGGAACTGGCCCGGCAATACAGTGAAGATCCGGGCTCCAAAGATACAGGCGGTCTCTATGATCAGGTCACGAGGGGAATGATGGTAAAACCCTTTGAAGACGCGGCTTTCACTGTGCCTGTCGGTCAAATCAGTGATATTGTTGAAACCCGTTATGGCTACCACATCATCAAAGTCGAGGGAAGGGACAGCGGAGACAAAACCATGGACGAGATGCGGCCGGAACTGGAATCCCGTCTCAAGGACACGCAATGGCGTGTCATCGCGACTTCTCACATACAGGAATTGTGGGTCACAGCCGCGGTTGAGATTGCCGAGTTCTAACCGGATAAACGGGCCGGGTTGAGGAGATCTTTTCCGTGTCAAAATGAATCGAATGTCTGAATACACCCGCTTCCGGACGGAGCGGGTGTATCTGTATCAAGATCTTGAGATTTGTCCCCCAATTAAAAAAGAGATCGTTTTTTCAATTGAGGTTTGATACATGAACCATCCGTCTTGCCACCTGCTCCTGACCAACGGAAGAACCGGAAGCAATTTTATCCGCACCCTGATACAATCCCATCCGCAAATGATGAATTACGGTGAGGTCCTGGGCCCCTGGACTCCTTATTACAAAATGCTGCGATCCAGATTCCGCTTTTTTCACGACAACGCCGAATACATCGAGTGGATTCTGCATAGCCGGACTCTGTTCGAAATCATGCAGCTTTACTACAGTTCATCCGGTATGGTCAAACGTCTATCCGGCTATCAGATAACCGGAAGAAAGTCCTGGAAGAATCTGGTTTCAATCGGAATCAAGGAATTTTATACCAACCTTCAACCTCATGGATGCCTGAGCGCCCTGCTGGGCGAAGGCAGAATGCATCTGATCGCACTTGTTCGAAACAATACGTTGCAGCGTTATGTTTCGTGGATGGCGGCCGAAGAAACGGGGGTATGGGTGACGCAGAGAGCGTCTTCACCCATTCGTATCAAAATTGATATTGATCACATGATGAACAATCTGCCCGGACTCGAAGAAGAAAAGCAGGGCGTTATTGACACATGGAGGCGCTATTCCGGCCCCAAAATATTGATTGAATACGAAAAAATGTTCGCCGACCCGCTATGCACGGAGCAAATCAAGAGAAATATTATCGGATTCCTGCATGCGAAGGCTCTGCCGGTTGTGTCCGGCTGCCGGAAAATACTGCCCGAAAGGCTCGATCAAAAGGTTCTCAATTACGAAGCCATGCAAAGGGCTCTGGCCTCATCCCCGTTTAACCAATTCCTCGATCCGGCGGTTTAAAAGAACCCTGGCTGAATTGAAAAACAGTGAGTCAACAGGCTGATTCCGGCCATTTCGTCGGACTCGGAAACAGCCTGCAGAAAAGACGGTGCCCCGGCGATGATCGGCCGGGGCAAACCGAGAGGAGGGAATGAGGAGTTGGTAAAGATTATCCAAAATGGATTTCAATAATGTGATAAAAAGCCAGTTGACTGCTTAATAATGAAACACGTCAAAACCGGAAAAAATCACGGGGAAAAAAATAATCCCGTCCCGAACATGGGGGACGGGATTGAAGTCGTGTGGAAGAATTGTTATTTCTCGAGCGGTTTGTAACAGAACCACCAGTCATAGCACTTGTATTTCTTCGGCCGTTCCGCCGCGTCCTTCACGCTGGAAGCGGGCGGCACGATGACCTGATCCTGAATGAGTTCATTGTCCGGCCAGTTGGCGGGCATGGCTCCCTGCTTGTCCGATATCTGAAGGGCTTTAAGCGCCCTGACGATTTCATCCATGTTCCGGCCGATCTCCTGGGGATAATAAAGAATCAGGCGGACCTTGCTTTCCGGATCCACGATGAACACGGCACGTACCGTATTGGTGCCCTTTCCGGGATGCAGCATGCCCAGTTTCAGCGCGATTTCATCGTTGGCCGCAACGATGGGGAATTCAATTTCCATTTTCAGATTGTCCCGGATCCACTCCACCCATTTGATATGGGAGAAGACCTGGTCGATGGACATGCCGATGAGTTTGGCTCCCAGTTTCCTGAATTCTTCATAACGTTTCTGAAAACCGTAGAATTCCGTTGTGCACACCGGCGTAAAATCCGCGGGATGGCTGAAAAGAACAAACCATGATCCTTTCAGGTCTTTGGGTATGTTCATGGGGCCGTGTGTGGTTTTGACTTTCATTTCCGGAAATTCATCACCCAGAAGGGGCATGTTGGGTTTGCATGGTTCCATCAATTCCTCCTCGGTTTATCGTTTTGGTTGATGGGATGCGGTAATAATAATGATAACTACTATCAATATATGAAAATTCAAATAAAAGTCAAGCGATTATTTTATCCGTTTCGTTTTAAGGGAGTCTTGTGCCATATTTTATGCCAAACGGTGATCATTCGTGGTACAGGAGTTTCATTTAATTTCGCGGCTGATACAGGTTGCATTCCGCTTTTGAAAAATGTAAATTGATCCGGAATGATCTTTCGAATAGGATGAATGATTCTTTATGGTCTCTATTGAACAGGAGCAGGAATGAAAAGGAGCCGGATTCAAGAGAAATTGTTTGTCATCATTCTGTTGATGGGAATACCGGCCGCCGATACGGCAGGTTCTACTGTCCTGAAGGCTCTGCGCGTGGACAGCCCGATTCGAATCGACGGCATTCCGGATGAATCCGTCTGGTTCAGGGCCGATTCCGTGGACCGCTTTATCCAGTTTCAGCCGGTCAATAACAAACCGTCGGAATTTCGAACTGTTGTGCGCATTCTCTACGATACAAAGAGACTCTATGCCGCGTTCTGGTGTTATGATCCGGAGCCTCATCGTATTTCAGCCAGCATCACCAAGAGGGACGACAGCGTGGAAAGAGACGACGTGGTGGGTCTTGTACTCGATACGTTCAATGACAACAGCAGCGCCTACCTGTTCGCCGTCAATCCTCTCGGAACGCAGGAGGATATACGTATCGCCGATAACGGAAGGACCATGGACATGGCCTGGGACATCGCCTGGGAATCGGCGGCCCGGATTCACGACTGGGGGTGGACCGCCGAAATCGCCATTCCTTTCGAAGGATTGAAGTATAATAAGAACAACACCGTATGGGGTTTCAATGCCGGGCGGGGGGTGCCCCGGGCACTCGAGATTGCCTGGACATCAGGCAATCTGACGGACAATTACCGGGTTTCCCAGTTCGGAGATCTGACCGGACTGGATCTTCGGCATCAGGATCTGAAGTCATGGGCACTGATTCCCTATGTTCAGGCCCAGTTTCAGAAAGGGCGGGATCCACAGACACGCGCCGGGGTGGATATGCGTGTAAACGTGACGTCCAATCTGGGTCTGGACGGCACGGTCAATCCCGATTTTGCGACTGTGGAAGGCGATGTGGAGCAGGTGAATCTGACGCGGTTTGAATTGAGTTATCCGGAAAAACGGCCGTTCTTTCTGGAGGGGGCCGAAAACTATTCGACACGGATCCAGCAGTTCTATTCACGCCGGATCGGCGAGATTCCCTGGGGAGCCAAGATAAACGGAAAAATCGGACACTGGAAACTCAACGCGCTGGCTACACAGGCCGATCCGGCTTCGGCCGGTGCCGAAGTCGACCCGGGAGAAAAGGCTCTTTATTCGGTTTTCCGAATCAACCGGGAACTGGCACGGGGATCCAATATCGGGCTCATCGGAGCCAATCGTTTTTATGACGGCCTCAACAGCGGGTCTCTGGGACTTTCCGCCACGCTCTTTTTTACGGATGTGCTGGGCATGACCTCTCAGCTGATCCGGAGTCACGGTTCGGTCGATAACGGAATCTGGGCATGGTTTCTCAGGCCGGCGTATGATTCGAAATTCACGCATTTTCATGTCCGTTATTCACACTATGGAACCGGAGTGAGGGAAAACATGAACAGCATCGGTTTTATCAGAGATGACGACCGCCGTGAGTTCGACACCAATCTTCGTCACATCTTCTGGATAAACGGGAAAGTCATCGAGTCCATCGAACCGAGCAATAATTACAATCAATACTGGAGCCAGGAGGGGGTTCTGAGAAGCTGGGAAAACAATCTTGATTTGGAGATCACTCTTCTCAAGCAATGGGAACTGGAAGTGGAATGGGAGGAAGAATTCAAGCGGTATGAAAAAGACTTTCGAAACCGAGTCATGAGCGGCGGGCTGGTATGGGACAATAAAAAAGGAACGGATATTTCCTTCAGTTACAGGAAAGGAATCAATTATGACCGCGACATGGAACAGATCCGGGGCGGAATGAAAATGAAGATTTTGTCCGGATGGAATGTGGAATATCGTTTTTCACGGTACTGGTTCCGTCCCGCCCGCGAGGATGACAACAGCTGGATCCATTATATCCGCTCCAGTTATTATTTGAACAAGGATCTTTTTGTCAAAGTTTTTTATCAGACCAGGCATCGCGTGGAAGGCGGCTGGATTTCACCCGAGCTGGATCTGCTGCGAAAAACGCTTCAGGTGGTGTTCGTGTGGCGATTCCTGCCTCCTTTCGGATCGCTTCAGCTGGCCTATCAGGAGGGAACCACCCGGTACACGGAGACAGCGGGAATGGAGAGCAGTTTCTTTGCGAAGCTTTCCTGGGTCTTCTGAGTGAGTCCGGCGGGCTCATCCGGGCGAGTTGCCTCAAAATAAAATGTAACCCAAGCGCGGGTTTTTACAGCTGAGAGAGAGTCCTTATTTAAGTTATTGTAAACCGGCATTGGCGCGTTCATTGCTGATTGACTTTATTAATGATGGCCTT
>Ga0209614_1001638_pt1 | contig 16084 bp, 14 predicted proteins | sample BlaSprsedimmetaG_FD_185484 | JGI IMG/M metagenome (GOLD analysis project Ga0209614, IMG submission 185484) | Hot spring sediment bacterial and archeal communities from California, USA to study Microbial Dark Matter (Phase II) - Blank Spring... ... | reverse complement strand
CTGCAACACTTTCGATATTGGAATCCGTCATGAGCTTGCCTAAGAATCAATCATTCGCCACGATACGGGCGGGCGGCTATAATGTCAACGCCGCGGCTTTCAACACTATATCGCCCAGGACGGCCGCTTCCATGACCGGCATCCAACGATCCGGAGGCCCACAAGCACGATGACACCCATGGATTCCACAAGCCCGAAGGACCCCTTTTGCAGTATAGGTGATGCTCTACTGGCCCGTGCCCCGGCCAAGATCAATCTGACACTGCTGGTGGCTGGCAAGCGGCCGGATGGCTTTCACGAACTGGAAACCATCATGGCCAAGGTCACATTCTACGATGAAGTCCGCGTCGAACCCGGGGCCCGGGGCGGCATTGAACTGGTCTGTACAGGGCCCCAATGGGCGCCGCAAGGCCCCGAGAATCTGGTCTATCGTGCCGGCGAGGCCCTGCTTGAGGCCACGGGAGTAACCGCCGATCTGCGGATTACCCTGACGAAGAATATCCCGGCCGGCTCCGGGCTGGGTTCGGCGTCCAGCGACGCCGCCACGACACTGCTGGCCCTGAATCGGTATCTGAGGCTCAACGCGGACCGCGGCCTGCTGACCCGTCTGGCGGCTGGTCTCGGCAGCGACGTCGCCTTCTTCCTGGGCGGGCCGCTGGCCCTGTGCACCGGCCGCGGCGAGATCGTCACCTCCCTGACGGGCGATTTCGACGTGCGTGTGCTGCTTGTCCTTCCCGACATAAGTGTTTCGACAAAAAAGGTTTACGAAAACTACGCTCACGACCACAGACGGTATCTGACGCTGCACCGACAGATAAAAAGCCGTATCGAAAAAGACAATAATGTTGATTTTGCGGCGGGCCTGTGCGTAAATATGCTCGCTGGAAGCTGCCTTGAGCTTGTGCCGGTGCTGGGCGAACTCAAGACGCTCTTGGAATCGCGGGGCACAGGTTCTCTCTGCCTCAGCGGCAGTGGCTCCGCTATGTTTTGCCTCTTGGAGAGCACCGATGAAGCCACAGCTGACATACCTACCCACCTGGCCGGTGACCCTCTCAACTATCACTGCGTACTCGTTCGCAACAATCGATGGTGAACTGTCAGGAGAGGCAACATGGAAATCACCGAGGTTCGATGCAAGCTGGTCAGCAACAAGGACGACCGACTGAAGGCTTTTTGTTGCATCACCCTGGACCACGAATTCGTCGTCCGCGACATCAAGATCATCGAAGGCGCCAGCGGTCTGTTCGTGGCCATGCCGTCGCGGAAGATGAGCGATCACTGCGAGAAATGCGGGGGTAAGAACCACCTGAAAGCGAAGTTCTGCAACAATTGCGGAGCACGTCTGACCGAGAGCCGGGCGAGGCGCAACCCCAGGAACCCGGTAAAACTCCACGCGGACATCGCCCATCCCATCCATGTCGATTGCCGCAAGAGGATTCAGGACAGCGTCGTCAGCGGCTATCACGAGGAGGTGGAAAGGTCCAAGTTGCCCGGCTATAAACCCGTCGACCTCGATGAATCGGACGATGAGGTGCCCGAGATTATATGACCTTCGGGGCTCTCGGGATGCACCTGTGCCGGCGCCGAGAGAACAAAGGCAGCCTCCTCGTTCAGGCAGGATGGCCGACCGCCGGGGCGAGCCGACATCACTAGGCCGTCAGATTCTCCAGGACTCGATCTATAGCCGTGTCGAGCCCCTCATCCAGGTCGTAATCGCCCGTTGTCAGCCGTTTGCGCACGTCCAGCACCTTTTGCTGACGCACTTCCGGCAATGAGGCAATACGCCGCAGTACGCGTCCCATAGGTGTGTGGTGAATGTTCTCGAGGATCTGTTCCATCATCGCGTCATCGATACCGGGCAATGCCTCATCGGCAATGCTGTCTGGCCAGTTCCGGCCGTCCAGGGGGGTGTCACACAGATGATCCGGCATCACAATACCTTGCACCAGCGGCCCGGACGGGAGTCTCCTGTTTCCCGCCTTTGGGCCTAAGCCACTATATCTTGTATGCCCCCAAAATCCGTTTCGAGGTCTGAACCGTTCCTACAGTGCTGTTATCGACTCCCGATGCCAAAAAACTTTAGGGAAGTTGCTTTTTTAAATAAGCCATTTATTCTCAATGACTTATGAAAAAAAGAGGCATAAAACACCCTCTCCCAGTGCTGAAAAAACGCACAAATCTCCCGCCTTTGGAAAGGGCAGGTAGGGATATCACATAAGATATGGGCCGTTTGGGGGAAATGGGGGGTATACTACATATAGTGATAGCCGGGATTCCGGGCAATGTCAGACGGGGAGAAATGGCTAAGGCGGGAGCCCCCGGCTAATCTGATAAGAAGTATTTGAAGTCCAGGTCGGCCTTCCAGCCATCCTTGAGGCCCTTGCTCTTGGTCAGCTTGACGCTGGTGCATTTGAGGTCGCTCCAGCGGGTTTCCATAGTGGCGAGGAACTTGGCGGTCTGCACGATGCTGACGTCGTCGAGGATAACCTTGGCGGACTGGCTCTTGCGTCCGCCGCTCTTGATGATCATGCCGGAACTGAGCTTGTACTTGTTGGCGGTGATGCCATGGCTGCTGGCGACCTTCTCGACGGCACTGGCATAGTCGAAATCGCCGCCGGCGGTGGTCTGCTTGTAGTCGAGCCTGTCGGGGTCGATTTCCAGTATCTGGAGGATGACCTTCTCAGCCTTTCGGTAGTCTTCCCGCTCGGCGTCGAAACTCTTGGCGGCGCGCGGCAAATAGACGGCGCCGACCAGCAGCGGCCACAGGGCCAGCACGGCCGCGCCGGCGACGAAGTAGAATGTTTTGTTTCGGTACAAATCTCTCATCACAAGCCTTCCACCTATTCGGCCGGTTGGAGCGTAATCGCGAAACTGTCGCGGTTGCCTTTGGACCCCATCCGCTGGGTGCCAATCACCAGGCCGCTCTTCTTGATCTCTTCAAAGAACGCCAGCGTATGGCGGTTGTTGTTGGCGGCCGTATCGCCCGATACGCTCATGGTGCGCTCGGTAATCGTAATCGCGTCGACGTTCAATTCGGTTGTCTTGGCGCAGCGGTTGATCGCGTCCAGCAGGCTGGTTAGCTTACCTCCGGCCGAGCCCTTGTCGCTAAACCCGGCACTGAGCTTGCGGGCCTCGGTCAGGGCGCTGTCGAGTTGCTTGAGAGGGCTGCGTCCACGGCTGGGCTTCTTGCCGTACATCACGTCGGCGAAGTTGGTCTCCAGGCGGCCCTTCAACTGGCCGCGGTAGCTGTTCATGCGGAACAGTTGCGCCGTGAAATACAATCCCACCGCCACCAGCAGGACGGCGACGGAGATACTGAGGAACTTGAGCGACTTCTCCAGCCGGCGACGGCGGCCCAGGTAGGGCATGAAGTCCCTGCGGAAGTCCACCGGCTCGACCTTTTGCGACAGGCCCAATCCCGCGCCGCAGGCGATGGAGAAAGCCACGGCGTCCTCGCATTGCTGCGAGACGTCCCATCCGCCGGCGGCGGCATTGACGTCGAACTCGCCGGTCTCGATTCCGGTGCGTTGCCCGAGCAGGCCGCTATCCACCTGCCGGGCGGCGTCGTAGACACAGATGCGGGTGATCGGATCGGTCGTTTCCACCATAGCGGTCGTCACGACGACCTCGCGGCCGAGCAGTTCCTGGCGGTTCTGTCGGCCGCCGATGAGGAAGGTACGGCCGGGTGTCTGTGCCTTGGGTTTGCCGTTGGAGGAGGTGGAAAAGACCAGATAGCCGCTCGTGCGCCCCAACATGCCGAAGAGGGTTCGCGGCTCGCTGTCGCCGGCGGCACGCCCGTCCGTTACGAAGCGCGCCAGACAGCGGACGTCCGGCTCCACGCTGACGGGGTCCATCCCGTGGCCGGCGAACGCGGCGACGATCTGTCGCAGCGTTTCCTGTTTGGCGGTGAAGACGCACACCTGCGAACCCCGCTCGGAACTCGATAGGACCTCGTAGGCCAGGGCCACGTCGGAGATATCCGTGGCCAGGGTCTCTTCGGTGTCGAAGCGGATGGTCGAGCCGATCTGGCGGATATCGGCGAATTCACTGTGCACCCTGTGTTGCATGAACATCGAACAGTCGACGGCCAGCGCCGTTTCGGCGAACACCCAGCCCCGCTGGGCGCAGCCCTGGGCGACCATCGACGCCAGGGCCGGGTAGCCCGCGTCGTCGCGGCCGGCGGTCGAGACGCTGAAGCAGCCCAGCACCTGCGAACCGCTTTCGCCGCCGAGGCACACCGCGGTGGCCTGGTCCCTGCTCACATAGACGCCGAGATAGTTCTGAACTTCCACGTATAGGGCTCCGAGAATCCGGCTCAACTGTTGACGACGGCAATCCGTTTGACGGTCTTTCCATCCTTGCTGATGGCTATGGTCGAATGGGCCTTGGCGGTTCCGCAGACGGCCTTGACATGAATCGTAAATATCGTGCTTCTAAACGCGATGTACTTCTCACAGGCCTGAATCGAGACCTGAAATCTGAACAAATCGCCGGTGAGGTCCTGCATGTCCTTGAAAGGCTGGGCGCGCCGGCGCTCGATGATGGCCTGGGCGATCTGTGGTCCGTCGCCGCCAAAGACAAACAGCGCCTCGAGCACATGGCGCGGGGCCGTGTTGATGTTGACCTGCCGCGTGCCCCAGACACTCAGATACTTCATGGGCGATTCGGCGCGCATGAGGCTCTCGACCTGGTCGCGGCCGAAACGCGTGGGCCGGGCGAGGATATCGCGGTCGAACAGCGCGCTGTTGAGCAATTTGCCGAAGTCGGAACACTGGCGATCGATCTGTTCGCCGATAGAGACCGTCTTCTTAAGCGTGCGGGTCTGCGCGGCGCGGGAGACGGTGGCGGTGCGTGCGGCCGATCCGGCGGCGGGCGCCGCCGGTTGCGCCGCCGGGTTGGGGGCCTGCTCGACGGTCGTAATCGGCCTGAACTCCAGTTTGAAGGGCTTGATCTCGACGATGGTCGCCAGGTCCTCCTTCAGCCGGCCCTGGGTGCGCGCATCGATCCGCATCCACTCGCAGAACGTCTCGAAACCGGCCAGCGACTCGCGCGAGATGTCGGGTTCGCCCAGCAGGGCCCAGCCGAGCGGGTACTTGGCGTTTTCATCCTCGATTTCAATGGTGACGGTGGCGTCGCCGACGTCGAACTCGGCCGCCTCGGTGAGCAGGGGCCATCGCGGGCCATAGGGACCGCGTATTCGGTCCTCAAGCGACTCGTCACCGTAACCGGCGAGCGATGCGTCGTTGATATCATTGACATCGCCCAGGGCGTGCATATCTCCGGACGCCTCAAGGTCGTTGGTGTTGTCGAGACCGGACAGGCCCGGCAGCGACGCCGTCAACATTGAACTCTCGAGCGGCTGGCCCGTCAGGGCGGCCCAGTCCAGAAGCATCTGTTCGATCTGCTCATCGCTCATGACGAATAAGTCCGAGAAGTCCGGCTCGTTCGGCCGGCTGATCAGTTGCGGCTCGATGTCCTCCAGAGAGGCCAGCGCATAGCGCACCGCCGAGTCGCATGCGTACCGGGCCTTGGTGTAGTCCACCAGGTAGTCGTTGCGGCGGCTCTGCCGGGCGACGCGCGCCGTCAGGGTGTACGCCAGCGACGCCAGCACCACCAGGAGGACGATCGTCATCACCAGGACGACGCCGTCCCGCGACCTGTTACGGCCGCTGAGATGTCCGTGTCCCGGGTCTTGCATCGGGTAGTCTATTCTCCGGTACCGTGGCCGGCACGATACTGTTGGCGTTCGACTCATTGATTTCTTCGACCATCGTGCCGTCGCCGCCGGGCTGGTTCACGTCGCCCACCAGCAGATTGGGGGCCAGTTCGAACCGTATGGCGCGGGTTCGGTCGACGGCTATCATACGGCGATGTTTCTGCGACTCGGGCACATCCAATGTGCCCAGAACCGTCTCAAAAGGCTCGGCGAACGAGAGCGTCACCCGTACCCCCGGCGGCAGCGTCGGATTGTCCCACTGGTCTTGAGACAATGAGCCTAGAGGCACATCGACCTTGAAATAGGTCAGGCCGGCGCAGATGGGGATCATGGAATAATCCGACTCCCATGCCGACCGCTGGCCGTCCAGGAGCTTATCTTCATAGGACAGTCCCGTGTGCCCGCGGTACAGGAGCATCGTGCCGTTGTCCCGTTCGATGTCGTAGACGGCCTGCCATGTGATTTCATCGAGCAACTGCTCCTGGGCATCCTTGTCCGTGAACATGCGGGTGATGGTCAGTCTGGACTTGGCCAGTCCCTTCTCGTACTTGGACTCGATGGTCAGTCGTGTGTCGGGGCCGGTGGCGATGATCTTGTCGAGGTCCTCGGCGATGCGCTGGAGCACCTCCGTGGGAATCCGCGCATCGTCCAGGTTACGGTTGACGGCCAGGGCGGAATCCTCGACGCGGCGGTAGACCGTCAGCACGGCGATCAGCACCATGGACGCAATCACCACGGTGGCCAGTACCTCGGCCAGTGAAAAACCTCGTTGTCGCCTGTTGTGTTCCATGGTCGTTTCGCCGCGTCAAACGCGGCCTTCGTATGTCTTCTGTGCCCGGAAGGGCCCCTGTCCTAGAAATTGCCGATCTTCGACCGGATATACTCCATCAATTCCTCCATCGTCGGATCTCGGTTGCCCCACGGATAGTCCGGCTTGGCCGGCTTGGTGGGTTTGGTCCTGGATCTGGGGTCGGCCGCCGTCCCGTCGGGATTGTAAGCCGGCTCGGCCGGTTCGCCGGCGTCCATGCCGTCCATCGATGCGGCCGCATCAGTTCCATCGCCGGAGGCGCCGGCCATCTCCGCCAGGGCCTGCTCCTTTTCGAGAATCTTCTTCAACTGGTCCTTCGTGACGCTCGTGATCCAATGCGTCAGTTCCACTTGGCGGGCGGCGTCGTTGGCGTCGATGTATTCGGCTCCGCTGGTGACCTTGACCCACATCCGCTGGCTGACGGGTTCGGTGAAGTTCTCCACCGTCGTCTGCCAGGTGATATTCGGATAGCGGTCGCTCTGGCCGAAATCCGTGCCCTCCTTGACCGACGAGCCGGCGAGGATTTCCTCCATCTTCTCCCGCGCGACCTCGAGAGCCTGGACCTTCACCCTCGAATCGGCGGCCTCGACCATGCACCGTTTGACCACGACCAGCACCGACGACGTCATCAGGGCCAGGATCATCAGGGCGGTGACCACCTCGATCAGCGTAAACGCGCCGCGCCGCCGGCGCACCGCACCCATCGGGTTGTTCCGGGTTGTCCGTGTCATTCGTCCGTGCTCCGGTTGTTCATCTTGCCTGTCGTCAGAACATGACTTCCTGGGCTTGTTTCGGCGTCAGCACGATGGCGTCGCCCTCGACGAGGGCCACGACGCGGCTGATTCGGTTGATCACGATGGACCAGGGCCGTTCGTCCTTGTCGAGCAGCACGATCTTGCCGCCATACTGCCAGCCGGCCCGGCCGGCGCGGAACTTCGCCCGCGAGTCGTTCGTGAAGTCCCCATCGTCGAACTCCACATACGAGACGATGCAATCGTCGCCGAAACGCCCCTGGGCGATGATTTCTTCTTCGAGCACCTGCGACAGGTCCGGCGTCGTGATCTGCCGCAGCAGGTAGCTCTGCTCCGGTATGTCGATGATCACTTCATAGCGTCGGTCGCTCTGGGAGGCGGCCTCGCCGGCCATCTCCAGCAGCGACACCAGCTTGCGGGTGCGGGCCGCAAAGGTCTTGCCCGCGACCATCTGGACGAGATTCATCGACGGTATCACCAGCAGCAGCCCGATCAGGGCGACCACGACCATCGTCTCGGCCAGTGTGAAGCCGCGTCCGTAGCGGGGCCCGCCGGGCCGCCTGTCAGAGATCGGAGCTGTGCAGGTCCGCATCGTAGCCTTCGCCGCCTTCCTGCCCATCGGCCCCGAAACTGATAATGTCGTATGGAGCGTCCTCGGCGTAGCGCACGTACAAGAACTCGTTGCCCCAGGCGTCCTTGGGCAGGTTCCTCGACTTGATATAGCCGCCCTCGGGCCACTCCTGGACATCCGCGGGCTGCTCCATCAACGCCAGCAGACCCTCATCCTCCGTGGGGTATCGCCCCGTGTCCATCTTGAACTGCATGATCAGATCATCCAGCGACTTGAGGCTGGCCTGGGTGGTCTTGACCTTTGCCTTGTCCACCTGGCCCACGAAGTTCTTGACGACGATCGCCGCCAGCAGGCCGATGATGATGACCACCGCCATCACTTCGACAATCGTAAAGCCGCGTCTGTCTTTTCCGCCGTGTTTCATAATGACTCCTTTTCCGGACATAAACCCCTTGCGGGTGAATCTCAGAACTGCGATGTTGAGAAGCGGATAATCGGGATCAGTGTGGCGTAGGCGATCACGCCGATCACCGCCGCCATCACAATAATAATCAACGGTTCGATCGCGGCGCTGAGCCGCTCGATAACCACATCCGTCGACGCCTCGAGGTTCTCGCTGATGCTCTTGAGCATCGACTCCAGTTCGCCGGCCTTCTCGCCGACGGCCACCATGTGCGCGATGGCAGGGTCGATCACGCCGCTGTCACGCAGGGGCGTGGCGATGTCCGCTCCGGCGAGAATCCGCTCGCGTGCATTCTGCACGGCCTGTTTCATCAGCGTGTTGCCGGTCGTATCGGCCACGACGCGAAGCGACTCGGCCATCGCCAGACCGCTGCTCAGAAGCGTCGATAGGGTCGAGGCGAAGCGGGCCACCACGCGCTGCTTGACCAGCGGGCCGAACACCGGCAGACGCAACAGCACCCGGTCGCGTATCGAGGCGCCTCGGCTGGTGCGCAGGAACCACTTGACCAGCGCGACGAATCCGAAGAACGCGGCCAGGACCAGGATCAGCCACGGGCTGGTCATGGTGTCGCCGAAGGCCTTCAACGCCCGTGTGATGCCGGGCAGTTCCTGACCGGCCCGCTCGATCTGCTCGGCGATGGGCGGAATGACCTTGATCGTCAGGATCAGCACGGCGCCCAGCATGAACGTCGTCAGGATGATCGGATAGATCATGGCGGTGATGATTTTCGACTCGACCTTGGCGCGTTTCTCCATGAATCCCGCGATGGTCGCCATGCTCTGGCCCAGTGTGCCGGTGACCTCGCCGACGCGGACCATGGCAATGTAGATCACGTCGAAGAAATCGCCGTAGTCCTTCAGGGCGTCGGTGAAGGATTCGCCCGTCATAACCCGGTCGCGGATGTCGACGATGGCGTTGCGCAGCCTGGAGTCGCCGACCTGGAGCGTCAGCACCGACAGCGCCTCGGTCAGCTTGATGCCCGAATTGAGCATGGTCGCCATCTGCTTGGTGAAGTCGATGATCTGCGTTCGGCTGGTCTTGTGCAGGACCGACAGCAGCTGCCGCAGCCGTCCCTCGGCACTCGCGCCGACCTCGGTGATGTCGGTCGGATGGATGGCGCGGCCGCGGAGTTGTCGGCGCGCGGCGTAAGGACTCTCGGCCGCAATGGTCCCCTTGACCCTGCGGCCGTTCGTCGACATCGCGATGTATTGATACCTTGGCATAGCCTGTTGTTGTTTCTATACGATGTCGGCCTGGGTGACGCGCAGCACTTCGGAGATCGTCGTCACGCCGGCCAACACCTTGCGGGCGCCGTCCATGCGCAGCGTCTTCATCCCGGTGTCCAGGGCGGCCCGCTTGATGGCGCCGGCCGTCTCCTGTTTGTAGATCTGGTCCTGAATCTGCTCGCTGATCATCAGCAGTTCGTAGATGCCCGTCCGGCCGCGGTAGCCCGTGTGGAAGCACTTCTCGCAGCCTGCGCCCACGTAAAACTTGCCGTCGCCGTTGTGCTTCCTGGCGGTCTTCGGCTCCAGGCCCAGTTCGCGCAGCTCGTTCAGGGCCGGCTCGTAGGCCTCGCGGCACTCCGGACATATCCGCCGCACCAGCCGCTGGGCCAGGATCGCAATCAGCGATGAACTGGCCAGATAGGGCTCGACGCCCAGGTCCAGCAGTCGGCTGATGGCGCCGGCCGAGTCGTTGGTGTGCAGCGTGCTGAAGACCAAATGGCCCGTCAACGACGATTGAATCGCCATGCGGGCCGTCTCGATATCGCGGACCTCGCCGACCATGATCACGTCCGGATCCTGACGCAGCACATGCCGCAGGGCCGTGGCGAAGGTCATGCCCTTCTTGGTGGCCACCTGAATCTGACTGATCCCCTCAAGTTGATACTCGATGGGGTCCTCGATGGTGATGACGTTTTTTTCGGAGGAGTTGATCCGATTGAGACTGGCGTACAGGGTCGTGCTCTTGCCGCTGCCGGTCGGGCCGGTCACGAAGATGACGCCGTGGGCCCGCCGAAGCAGCGAATCGAAGACTTTCAGATCGTCCTCCATCATGCCCAACTCGTCCAGCGTGAAGATGCCGGTGCTCTTGTCGAGGATACGCAGGACCGCCCGCTCGCCGTAGCTGGTCGGCACGGTGCTGACGCGCAGGTCCACCTCGCGCTGGCCCAGGCGCACACTGCACCGGCCGTCCTGGGGCATCCGGCGCTCCGCGATGTCCATGCCCGCCATCACCTTGATACGCGAGATGATCAGCGGAAGGACGTTGCGGTTGAGGCTCAGCACATCGTAGAGAATGCCGTCGATACGGTAGCGAATCTGAATCTTCGTCTCGTAGGGATGGGCGTGGATATCGCTGGCCCGCATCTGCAGGGCGCGGAACAGCACGTCGTTGACCAGCCGTATCACCGGCGGGCGATTGACCACGTCGAGAAGGTCGTCCGAGGTGGAGACCTCATCCACCAACTGGTCGAGGTTCTGCGAATCCAGTTCCTCGGCCACCTCCTCGATGACCGTGCTGCGCTGCTCGTAAGCCGTATCAATCACGGCCGTGATGGCCGTGCGGGTCGAGACCGCCGGCCGCACCGGCAGGCCCGTCATCTTTGAGACGTTGTCCAGAAGGTCCGCATCCAGCGGCTTGGAGAGCACCACGACCAGGTCGCCGTTGTCCTGCTCCCGTTTAATTCCTATGAGGTAGTGGTGCTGGGCGTAGGTCGCCGGCACGGACTCCACGAATTCCGAGGGCACGAGCTTTTCCGGGATTTCCGACAGGTACTCCCAGCCCAGCGCCTCGGCAAAGAGCTTGAGCACGGCGTCTTCCGTGAAATACGGACAGCTCAGCAGCACCTCGTCCAGCCGACCCCGACCGGCGCTTTCGCTGAGATATTGCGCAAGCTCATCGGCGTCCACCAGCCCCGTCCGCTTCGCGGTCTGTAACAGTAACTCCTTCATTCGCTTGTTCTATTATAACGTCGCGTTCAAGAATCGGTACTCTTGTCATCCTACGTCGCCCGGAAGGTCGGCGTTCTCAGTCGATCTCCAGGACCTTGGCCGGGGCCACGGGCTTGGGCTTGATCCCGGGCCAGTCCTGGTGGCTCTGGAATTCGGTTTCGGCCCGCTCGAAGGCCGCGCGGTTGCGCTCGGAGATCCTGTTGAGGTCGTTGGCCGCCAAGGCCTCGTCCGGCCGGAGGATCTCGGCCCGCACGAACACGTAGAGCTTCTTCTGGATGTCCGAGTTCTTCGTGTTGCGGAACAGGCCGCCGAGCACGGGAACATCCATCAGCACCGGCACGCCGCCGCCGCCCTTGCTCTGGTTCATCTTCAGCATACCGCCGAGAATAATCGTGCTTCCGTCCGGGACCGTGACGATGGTGGTCACGTCGCTGGTGGTTGTATTCGGCGGCTTATCCGGGTCGGCCGTGTCGAGGAAATCCGACCGCGTCAGGGCGACCTCCAGCCTCAGCAGATCCCCCTCGCTGATGTGGGGCGTGATGTCGAGCGTGATACCGGCGTCGTAAGGGTCGTAGCTGACGCCTGTTTGAATCAACGTGGTGTCCGTGCCCGCGGAGCCGCCTGTGCCCAGGGGCGTGGTCGACACCTTCTTCACGTAGGTCGTGTCCGTGGTCTTGATCATGCCCTTCTCGTTGTCGTTGACGAGGATCTTGGGCTTGGCCAGGACGCGGCCGTAGTTGCGCGTGTGCATGGCGCTGAGTAGCAGGTTGATATGCTGGTCGCCGTAAAAGCCCGATGCGCCCGTCGTCTTGTTGCTGGAGAACTCGAGGAAGCCCGTGCGGTCGCCACCGGCGGCCGGGAACTTGGGGGCGCCGGCGATTTTGCCGCTCCATGACACCATATCCGGCAAGGCGCTCAGGGCGTTCAGATCGTAGTGGAAATCCTCGCTCTTGGATATTTCCACCAGCGTCACGTCGATCAGCACCTGCGGGCGGCGCTTGTCGAGCTGTTTGATCAGGGCGGAGATCCAGTCCTGGTTTTTCCTGCTGGCGTAGACGATCAAAGAGAACGTGTTCTCGTCGGGAACGATGACGATCTCCTCGTCCTGCCGCTTGATGACCTGCTCGACCTTGCCCTCCTTGTCCTTGATCGTCTCCTGGATGAGCTTCTCAAGGACGCCCGCGAGGTCGGATGGCTTCTGGTTCTCCAGGGGGTAGATTTTGTAGGGGATTTCGTCGGCGTCGGCCATCTGGTCGATATAGCTGACAATGGTCTGCAATTGCGCATGCTGTTCGGCGGTGGCGTTGACCAACAGCGAGTTGGTCGCCTCCAGGACCACGACCTGGGGCTCTTCCACCAGGACGTTGCCGCCCTCGGTGCTCGTGGCCAGCGGACTCGGCGCCACCGGTTGCGGCGCCCCGGGCGTGGCCGGCGGAGCGATGCCGCCGGTGGTTCTGGCGGCCGTGGTGGCGGTTCGGGAGCCGTACCGACTGCTCGTATCGGCGGCCGCGCCGGAGATCACGCCGAGTTCGCCCAGGAGCTTACGGACCTCCTTGGCGTCGATGTGGTTGATTTTATACGTCTTCATCGTTCGCAGGTCCGCCTGCGAGACGTCCAGCGTGTCGATCAGTTGTTCGACGATCTGGAGCTGCGTCTCGTCGCCGATCATCAAAATACGGTTCGTCCGCTCGTCGGCGTCCAGGTACACCGAATCCGGACTGGCCGCGGCGGCCATGCCGCCGGCCGCGGCCGCCGCGCTGCGCGCCGCCGCCTCCCGCGCCAGCCGCACCCGCCGCGCCGCCGCCGTCTCGCCCGGAGGTCCCGGCGTCTCGCCGGCGGAAACCGACACCGACACCGTCACCGTGCCCAACTGCTCGGCGAGGCTCTTGATCGTCGGCGCCAGGGCCTTGGCCATCGTGTATTTCAACTGGCGGAAGCGGAACTCCCGCGGCGCCCCCGGCTTGTCGATCATCTGCAGGAGCTGTTCGATACGCGGCATCAAATAGGCGTAACCCGTCACGATCAGGGTCTGGTTCTCTGGAATATCGGAGATGGACGCGCCAAGCTGCATCGTCGTCAGCAGGGTCTTGGCGCTGGCGGTGTCAATATGCTTGAGGGTGAAGACCCGCATGATCACCACGTCGCCGTAGCGGACCTGGTCGCCCTCGACCACCAGAGACGGGTCCACCGTCGTGAGCTTGGCGACCGGGACGACCGTCACGACGTTGCCCACCCGCGTCATGACCAGTCCCTTGAACTTGAGGACCGACTCCAGGAAGGGGTAGAGGTCCTTGACCTGGAGTTCGCCGCGCAGCTTGCCCTGGAGCTTTAATGTCACCTGCTGCTTGACGTCCTGCGGTTCATACATGTAGTCGAGGTGCAGGTACTCGCCGGCCAACTGCAGCAACTGCTCGATGGTCATGGTTTCGGGCAGTGTGATCTTCAACTGGTCTTCGGCGTTCGGCAGTTCCGGAGGTCCGTAGCCCACCCTCTGCGGCGAAGTTCTTGTTTCGTTGGGTTCCATCGTTCCGCCGGTCTGCCGCCTGATGGCGCCGCGCGTCCAGTCGCCGCTTGGGACACTTGCCTCCGACGTGTCCCGCCGCGTTCTTGGCGCATCGCCGCTTGGCGGCGGCGTAGCACCCCTTCCGGCGGCCGGCGGAGCAGCCGGTGTATCGGACGGCGGCGTCGGCGCGGGTTCGGCGGTGCTAGAATCGGCCTGCTCCTCCAAAAGCCGGCCAATCAGGGCCTGGAGGTCGGAGGGCACAGCCGGTGCGGCCGGGTCCGGTGCGATCTCCTGGGCCGTCTCGTCCGGCGGTGCCGCGGGTTCAGCGGGCGTCGTGTTCGGTCCGGCGGCCGTGGCGACCGGCTCGGCCGTTGTCGCCGCGATGGTCGCGGCGGTGGGTTTGGGGCCGTTGCCCGTGTTCGGCTCCACGGTGGCGGGATTCAGCGGCGTCGCGGCCCCGTCCGAAGCCGTGTGGTCCGCCATCAGCTCGGCTATCGCCGCCTGAAGGTCCTGCGGCGGCGCTTGGGTTTCTCCCGGAGTCTCCGCGGGCTCCGACGGGCCCGGGTGTGCGTCTTTGTGTCTTTCCGCAAGCAATCTGGCGACATCCTGCATCGTCGCCCGCTGGTTGGGGTGTCTGCCGGTCTTGGGAGCCGGGGGACTTGCCGGAGGCGCGACCGCTGGTTGGGTCGGCTGCGCCGCGGCCGGCGGCGGGGCCGGTTGGGTCGTTTGACTCGGCTCGGCGGGAACCCCGGAGGGTTCAGGTGTCGCCATTGTCGGCGTCTGGGCCGGGGGGGTTACGGCGGCGCTTGAGACCTGCGAAGAGCCCTGCAACGTGCCCACGGCCGAGGCCAGTTCACCGACCCGCGAGGCCGGCAAAACCGCAACCAGCAGATTGCGGTGGGTGTCGATAATCGCCCGATCCTTGCCCTCAACCTTCGCCGGAGGCTCGGCGAACGTGCCGATGGTGATGGACCCCATCTCCCGCTCAATCGCCGAGAGGCTTGGCAGCACGCGGCCGGCTTCGCCCAGTTTGCCCATGGTATACGGCGTCTCGCTGTCGACCACGTCCAACAGAGCGATTGCTTTGAAGAGTTCGTCTTTGGGGCCGGCTACCGCGACCTTGTTGCTGCCGGCGATCTTTGAGACCGTTCCCAGACGCAGACGACCGACAAAGGCGTCGGCCTTTTCCACGGACAAATGCCGCAAGGGCACCACTTGCCTCGCCGACTCCACCGACATCGATTCGGCCGCGAAGACCCAGCCGCCCTGAAACAGGCAAATCGCCAGAACGAGCCGGCCGATGATGGCGCCCCAGCCTTTGGCGGTACAATACCCTTCTCTCATCGTTGACCCCACTGTTCAAACGCCTTCCGTCCCTGTCTGTAGGCTCCTGCTTTTACCGGACTGTGCCGCACACCTGCTGGGAAAGACCCTTGCCCAGGCTTGAACGATGCCGAGCCGCGACGCGGATGAAGGACGCAACCCGGCCAAAGTATCTGACAACTCGGACGTTCGGCAGTTCCACTGACCTGCCACAAAAACGGCCCCGGCAGCACTGGTAATGCCCTGTTTACGCCCACCCCGCGCATGGGCAACCCCGCGCGCAAAGGCTATCGGACGATGGAGACGCCCTATCTCCAGTTGCGTTGTCCTTGAAAGTATTGGAAATAATCCGCCTTCGTGCAAAAGAAACCGGCTCGTCGGGCAGGTGTGCGAAAAAAAAGACGCCGCGTATCAGCGCGGCGTCCCGGGACTGTCCAATTTTCTTGTGTCTTGTCCGCTGTTCTATACGTAGGACGGATATGCTATCCCCGCCCGCCCGTGCTACGGGGAGGACGTGGAACCGCGGGTGCCGGCGGAATCTGAGAGGCCGGAAGCGATCGGGCGGGGTCCACCGTCTCTTCGGTCCCTTCGCTGAGATGTTTACCGAGGTCGTCCAGCTCCCGGGCCTCATCCTCGCTGACGCGAGAGGCCGCCATCTGGTCCATCAGGGCCCGCATCTGGGCCTCCCGATCCTCTGGGCTGGCCGCCTCATTGCCGCTCTTATCGGTGTTGAGGTTCTTCTGCATGGCCTTGAGCCGCTCGACAAATGCCTCCATCTGGGCGGCCCGATCCGGGTCCACGGAGGGTGCCGTTCGACTGACCGGCGGCCTGGCCGCGGTGGTTGTGGTGGGCCTGGCCGTGGCCGTTGTCGGCCGTGGCGGGGTCGCTGTCGCCGCGGCGGTGTCCGGGAGGGCTCCGGCCGCCCCCGGCATGGTCGGCGGAACGACTGCCGCCACCGACGTCGACGGAGTGCTGTCCGGGGTCAATTCGTAGG
>Ga0209614_1001637_pt1 | contig 16095 bp, 11 predicted proteins | sample BlaSprsedimmetaG_FD_185484 | JGI IMG/M metagenome (GOLD analysis project Ga0209614, IMG submission 185484) | Hot spring sediment bacterial and archeal communities from California, USA to study Microbial Dark Matter (Phase II) - Blank Spring... ... | reverse complement strand
CCCCAGTCTTCGTCACGTAATTCTTGTTTTCAAAGAGCAAACTGAAACTACCTGGGGCCAATTTAAAAATATTCTGACCTCATTTGCACTTGGCTCTCAGTTTGATCTTAAAACAGCTGCATGACTTTTTACGAGGTCATCAACGTTACCTTTTGACGAAAGGTAGCATTTGGAAAACGGAATTAACGTGACTACGGCCCATTCACCCGTCCACCACACCGGTTTGCACAACATACCGAGCCAGACCCGGCCTCCTAGCAACAACGATGCCCATCCTGATGTTTTCTTTGGCCAGGTTGTCTCCAAATCCTTCCTGCCTATACGGTTTCATCTTGGAATATCGATCAATTCCTGATATAAAATCAAACAATATAATTATACTGAGCCGGTAGATTTCCAAATAACAGCTTGCGGTTCAGTTCAACTATACTTTTTACGGTCGGCTTCGCGCCGTAAAAACTGTTATTCGTTAGACTCCGTAAGCACTCACGAGATTTGTCGTATGATGAATCACGAGAGAGGTTGGGCTGCTGGCCCAGTAACCGTAGTAAGAAAGGAGTTAGAACAAATGATCAAAGTGAGCGTGTTTTATCCGAATGAAGAAAGCAAAAAATTTGACATGGCGTACTACTGTAATAAGCACATACCCATGGTCCAACAAAAGTTAGGAGCTGCGTGCAAGCGCGTGGCTGTAGAAGAGGGGCTGGGCGGCGCAGAGCCCGGATCACGGGCGACCTATATCGCCATGGGCCATCTATATTTCGATTCAGTAGGGGCATTTCAGAGCGCCTTCGGGCCCCACGCCGGAGCGATTATGGCAGATATCCCCAACTACACCGACATCCAGCCTACAATTCAGATCAGTGAAGTGAAAATATAGTAACGCGGGCACTGTATGCCACCATTGGCAGTTCGTCGGATTGCAGCTTGCGTACTTGTACTTGTGAATAACAGTATAGGTGTCAACCCAGAGCCTAACCCGGTGCTCCAGCCGACTGTTAATCGAAGTGGCTGGACATATCGTTATGCCCTATAAAAAAGAGAGGAGACACTTTATGCAAACAGTGAAAGAAAAAATGATGGAGGTAATAGAATCTCAACCAGACGATGCGTCATATGAAGAGATCATGCGAGAGTTAGCATTTGAGCGTATGGTCGATGGAGGACTTGAAGATTCAAGAAAGGGCCGAGTTGTTACAAATGAAGAAATGCAGCATCGTATTCGCACATGGCAAAGATAAGATGGACAGATGACGCCGGGAAATGGCTTCGAGACATTCACGATTATATTGCTTAAGACAATCCGGCTGCGGCTCAGAGAGTAATTGCTGCGCTTCAAAGCCAGCCGGTTAAGGGTGCCCACATTTTTTAGTACTCATAAACCTTTTCTAGCACCCATTCGTTGTTCTCTTCATCATGCCTTAAAAGGCCAGACAGTCTTTATTCGTTTGCTCGCGCTTGAAGAAAAGGCAACAGGTTTGACTAAGGCTATCACATCCTTATCTAATAAACAAACTAGCGACAGCATGGCCTTCGTTGTCGATCCAGAATCTTTCCATCAGGTGCCTAGCGCGCCATTTTGCTACTGGGTCAGCAATTCCATGAAAGCCTTGTGGAAACGGCAGCCTTTGCTTACAGAATCGGATTGTCGTGTAAATCACGGAATGGCAACCAAACAGGATTTCCGATTCCTGCGTTTTTGGACGGAAGTGTCACCTGAACTTGTTGGACAAGAACGTCGCTGGGTTCTTTATGCCAAGGGCGGCACCTATTCACCATATTATTCGGATGTGCATTTACTGGTTGACTGGGTCCGTGATGGACGTGCAATTCACGAATACCTATGCGATCAGTATCCGTACCTTCATGGGAACACGGACTGGGTTTTACACCCTGAGTGTGATTATTTCTCATCTGGATTAACGTACAGCCGTAGAACGCAAAAAGGATTCAATGCTCGTGTTCTCCCAAGGGGTTGTCGTTTTGACAAGAATGGGCCAACTATAACCTGTTCACTCACTGGAGCGAATCTTTTCACCCTACTTGGATTGATCAACTCAAAAGCATTTCGTTCTCTGTTGGAACTGACCGTGGCTTTCGGTTCATACGAGATTGGGCTGTTAGAGCAGATGCCCATACCTACAGCTCTCTGGGTTGGGAAAGGCAAGATATGTTACAAAACGAGAGAATGCGTGAGAATTTTGCAGAAGCTTGACACAGCCAACGAAGTTAGCCATGCGTTCCAAATGCCTGCGCTCTGTAAGGTGGACGGTTCTCAGATTAGGGATCGCTTGCAGGTTTGGGAAACTGAAGTGGTCGAAGCACAAGCAAGAATGGTTCAATGCCAGGCTGAATTGGACGATATTATCTATTCACTCTATGCTATTTCAATTGAGGATCGACAGGCGTTAGAGCAATCGCTTGGGAATATTGGCGTCGAAGAGCTCATTGCATCGGAAGAGGCTAACGACGATTCCGATAACACCAACCAAACACGAGGAACAATTGATCATCGGCATGTGGTTTCAGACATTGTCTCATATGGGGTAGGAATTGCTATTGGCCGTTGGGATATCCGATTCGCCATGGGCAAATACCATCTGCCTGAACTCCCTGATCCCTTCGACCCACTTCCTGTCTGTCCTCCCGGAATGCTCCAAGGGCCAGACGGTCTGCCCGCAAAGCCCGATGACGTGCCATCGAATTACCCAATCCGCATCGACTGGGATGGCATTCTGGTGGACGATCCTAAGCACCAAGACGACATTGTCCGTCGCGTCCGTGATGTGCTGGAGGTGATCTGGAAGGAGGGTGCCGAGGCTATTGAACGGGAGGCCTGCGAAATTCTGAGTGTGCGGGAACTGCGCGACTATTTCCGCAAGCCCGGAAACGGCGGTTTCTGGGTGGACCATATCAAGCGTTACTCCAAGAGCCGCAGGAAGGCCCCCATCTACTGGTATCTGCGCTCGGCCAAGGGCAATTATGGCCTCTGGCTCTACTACCACCGCCTGGACAAGGACATCCTTTTCAAGGCGCTGCTGAACTACGTGGAGCCCAAAATCCGCCTGGAAGAGGACCGACTGAAGACGCTGCGCGGACGGAAGGAAGCGGCGGGAAGCTCCGGCCGCGAGGCCAAGCAGATTGAAAAGGACATGGACCGTCAGGAGCAGTTCGTCTCCGAGCTGCGCGACTTCGCGGACAAGCTGCGCCGCGCGGCGAATCTTCATCTTGAGACGGACCTTAACGACGGCGTGGTCCTCAACATCGCCCCATTGAGAGAATTAGTGCCCTGGAAAGAAGCTGAGAAGTACTGGGAGGAGCTTATGGAGGGCAAATACGAATGGTCCTCGGTTGGAAAGCAGCTTCCAGAAAAGGGGTTGGTCAAATGAACAGCCGTAATGTTCAGAAACCGAAAGCAGTAGTATTTCTTGGTGCTGGTGCCTCATGTGCAGAAGGCGCGCCCTCGCAAAGTAAGCTCTTTCGGGAATACTTCACCTATTACAATAGTCCGTGGAATCAAAGAGGTCTCCGTCATCGGTGGGATGAGGAACTGGCAATATTTTTCAAAACGTTCTTTGGGATTAACGTTGATGACATGGAGAGTATCAAGTTAGCAAGTTTTCCAACATTCGAGGAAGTTCTCGGAATCATCGAGATTGCCGATTCCCAAAACGAGAGTTTTAAGGGTTGGGACACATCAGAGCATGTCCTCAGGTCTATCGGTTATCAAAAACCACCACTTAAACATATGCATGACATATTGATCTTATTAATAGCTGAAATCCTTGATCACAAGCTTGGGGGACGAGCCGAACATCACCCTCGGCTTATTCAGTCATTGCACGATGCTGACTGGTTACATACTACGTCATTTATTAGCCTCAACTACGATATTCTTTTAGACAATGCTCTGCTGAAGGCTGATGAAGATTTCGGCCTTGACTTGGATTACGCCATTGATTTCATAAATTTTGGCAATGAATGGCGGCAGCCTGATAAGAAAAAGAACATAAAGCTGTTTAAATTGCATGGAAGTTTAAACTGGTTGTATTGCCCGACGTGCAGAACAATCAGGATCACGCCGAAGGAAAAAGGTGTTTGTCATCTCAAATGGAAGCGTGAAGACTGTACTTGCAGCAAATGCGATACCCTTGCAGTTCCTATAGTCATACCACCCACATATTTTAAGGCGCTCTCGAACCTATATCTTCGGCAAATTTGGCATACTGCTGAGCAGGCACTAATGGAATGTGACCGACTCATTTTCTGTGGATACTCTTTCCCTGATGCCGACCTTCACATCCGATACCTGCTAAAGCGCGTAGAAATGAATCGGCAAAGTTCTCCGGAAGTATATATCGTCAATGAGCATAAAGGGAAGGATAAAACTGCACGACAGACGGAGCAGGATCGGCATTTGAGGTTCTTCCTCGAAAAGCATAAGGTCCACTGGACGCGGCTTTCATTTGAGGAATTTTGCATGAATCCGACATCCATTGAAGATTCATCCAAATGGGAAAAATTGGCATAGCAAGAAGGAGGAGCTCATCTTATGGCGTTCCAGACACCAATAACGATAAAAGAAGCTGTAGAGAACGTTCATGCCAAGAAGTACTTGCTTCCGGCCATTCAGAGAGAGGTCGTCTGGGATGATGATCAGATAACACGCTTATTCGACTCATTGATGCGGGACTATCCAATCGGTTCTTTTCTCTTTTGGTATGTGAAAAAGAAAAACGCTGGTAATTACCAGTTCTATGAATTCGTCCGGGAATACCATGAAAAAGATAACTGCCATAATCCAAAGGCCAATGTAAGCGGACAGGATGACATAATTGGAATTCTCGATGGTCAGCAGCGCTTGACTTCCCTATACATCGGCCTCAGGGGTTCTTACGCCTATAAAGAACCGAGAAAGAGGTGGGACAATCCCTTAGCTTTTCCAACTCGGAGGCTCTATCTCAACCTGCTCTCTCCAAGTAAGGGCAACGATCAAAGCGACATGCTGTTCGATTTCGCATTTCTTACGGATCAAGAAGCCAGCCAGAATGACGATGATACTTTCTGGTTCAATGTATCCGAGGTCTTAAACTTCTCTGAACTGTCGGAAGTGAGCGACTATCTGATTGAAAATGGGCTGATGGACACCTCTGATAAGCAAGCTAAGCTATTTGCGAGTAAAACGCTCCATAAATTATGGTCGGTTGTTCACGAAAACAAGGTCATCAATTACTTCCTTGAGAAAGACGAAAGCTTAGATAAGGTATTGAATATCTTCATAAGGGTTAACAGTGGAGGCACCATTTTAAGTTATTCCGACTTGCTGCTATCGATTGCGACTGCTCAATGGGAGCAGCGAGATGCGCGAGAGGAAGTTACTTCATTTGTTGATGAACTTAACAACATAGGCGACGGCTTTAACTTCGATAAGGACTTTGTTCTTAAAAGCAGCCTCTTCTTAAGCGACTTCAGAGACATTGCCTTTAAAGTCGATAATTTCAACAAGGCCAATATGCTTAAGATAGAAGAGCTTTGGGATGAAATAACGCAGTCCTTACGCGCAGCAGTTACGCTGGTGTCAGGCTTTGGATATTGCCGAGATACGCTTACTGCCAACTATGCCATCATTCCGATAGCATATCATCTTAAGAAGATTGGCTTGCCAAAGAACTTTGATGTGGCAAACAAGTTCTCCGAGGACCGTAAAGCAATTCAGAGATGGCTGATTCTTTCACTCGTAAAGCGAGCCTTCGGTGGTACGCCAGATTCGGTACTACGCCCAACACGAGAAGTGTTAAGGGAGAACTCCAACGGATTTCCCTTGGATAGCATTATCGAAAAGTTCAAAAGAACGAACAAGTCGCTCTCTTTTGTAGAGGATGATATCGAAAACATGCTTTACTATCAATATGGTCAAGGCTACACTTTCTCGACGCTTGTCTTGCTCTATCCGTCATTGGATTTTCGCAATAAGTTCCACATCGACCATATTCATCCCAGCAGCCATTTTACACGTGCTAAACTGCGCCGTCGGGGAATTCGGGAAGACGATATCGACTTTTACATGGGGCATGTAAATACACTTCCGAATCTGCAACTTCTGGAAGGCATTCCTAATCAAGAAAAGAACGATACACCCTTCGCAGAATGGTTTGAAGAAAAAGTAGAGGCAAAAGCTGATTACAAAAAACGTCACTATATTCCTGATGTGGATTTTTCTTTGGAGAATTACAAGGAGTTTATTGAAGAACGAAAAATTCTAATCCAAAACCGGCTGCGTGAGCTTCTGGGTGTATAAGAGGACTATTTCGCATGGCACATTTAGTAACAGACTACCTTAATAGCCTCATCTCTAAACAGGTCGAAGACAACGGCCTCGTGGTCTGGTACGACGCGGATGGCGCGTATGCCGGTGCTTTGGCGGCGCTAAACCTGCCCGACACCGCAGTTCTCCGTTATATGGGGAGTTTCATCCAGTTACGCTGGGAAATAGACCAAAAGCATCTCATGGACGGCGAAGGGGCACCGCGCCTAGTGCTTTATGTGCCGATGGCTCAGGACCAGACCCATCATGCCCTCATCGAGCTGGAAGCTGCGGGCGTGATCATGCAGCCCGGCCAGCAGCCCCCGGCGCGCAACACCCGGCTGGCCGTTGTGGCTCGCAACGCACTGAAGGGCGTCCTAACAGATGAGGCGTTAGCTGAAGTGGAAAAACAGGCTGAGGCAGGCAAGTTGACCCTTGCTGAGCTAGATCTTTTAGCTGACAAAGGTCGCCAGCCCTCCGGGGTGCTTGCCCTCATATTCGGCACAGGCAACCCGCAGGAGCTTGCCCTCTCCTTCCTCGTCAGTGACCGACTTGACGAAAATATCACAAAGAAGGATGCGAAACATGAGCAGAGCTTTTGCGGAGAGACTTTGGTTTCGATACGCCTGATAACGCGGCCCTCGCCGAGCTTCGTCAGCGCTTCGCCCGCCATGTGCTGATGACGGATTTTATTTCTGCCCTTGGTGATCTCGTTCCGTCAAAGCTGTCGTCGGTTCCAGTTGCCACCACGCCGGAAACCAGGGATACATGTATAGCCCTGATCCGGACTTGGCGTTTACGCCGGGATACGCGGGAAAGTTATGTGGCCGCCTCCCAGCAGGTGGAGCAGGAATTTGGGTTGGCCGCTTTGCCCTTCGATCCCGAGACGATTGTGCAGGTCGAAACGTTTCCGGCCATTGAGAGGGCTCTTTTGGGGCATGTCGAGAACCGGCTCCTAGAGCATATCGATGGCGACATGCTCACCCTGGCCGAGTCGCGGCTCTCGCGATTCTGGTGCGATGTGGAACCAAGGCTCCAGGCCCGTTGGGCGCTCGTTGCCTCCGCGGCTGAGGTCCTCCTGGAGGCCTATCGAATCGAAAAAGCGTTGAAGAAGGCTCCAACCTCCCTCACTGGTCTAATCAGGGAATACGCCGAGAGCACTCAGCCATGGTGCTTGCTCGACACTTATCATCGCAACATGGAGAGCCGCTGGCACAATTTCGAACCGCGCGGCGATGACCATGACAGCATCGAGAAATTAGTTATCAAAGCCAGACAGCGATATATGGAGGTGGGATCCGAGATCGCTCGGCACTTCCTGAGACAACTTGGGCAGAAGTCTTTAGGCAAGGGAATTGTTCGGCAGCGGGAGGTCTTTGAAACACATGTGAAGCCCGCATTGGACCAGGAAAAAGTCGCCTACGTGTGGGTGGATGCGCTTCGATTCGAGATGGCCAGGGAACTCGCGCGCTTGCTCAAGGATGACTTCAAGGTTGATCTCCAGGCCGCCATAGCATCGGTTCCGACAGTGACCGAGATCGGCATGGCGGCGCTGCTGCCCGGGGCTCAAGGGACTGCCAAGGTTGTGTCAACGGGTGGTGGGAAACTGGCGCTTGAGATCAATGGAACGGTCATCAAGGACCGCAAGGAACGCGTCGCTTTTTTGAAGAAACACACGGGAGTCGAAGTTTTCGATGCCAAGCTGGACAATCTCCTGCCCAAGCCCTCGAAGAAAATCCGGGATGGCATCGCAGAGGCGCAATTGATCCTCGTGACCTCGCAGGAGATCGACGAACTTTGCGAGCAGGACAATATCACGCAGGCCAGGAGGCAGATGGATGGCGTCCTGAATGATTTAAGGCGAGGGATTCGGGTCCTTGTTGACTTGGGCGTCGAACGTATCGTTCTGGCATCCGATCACGGTCATATCTTCGCTGATGAACTGACCGAGGACATGAAGGTAGACTCACCGGGTGGCGATACTTTAGACCTCCATCGCCGTGTCTGGGTGGGTCATGGGGGGAAGGCGGACAACGCCTTTCTTCGTCTGCCTCTTAAAGCACTTGACATGCAAGGCGATTTCGATCTGGCCACACCATGGACATTCGCCTGCTTCAGGTGCAAGGGGGGTGCGAAGGCCTATTTTCACGGAGGGCTGTCACCGCAAGAATTAATTGTGCCGATCATGATCCTCAGCCCGTCTGAGAGACTTTCTTTGAGACCGCCGACTGTGATCAAATGGATGCTCATACCAGGGAGTCAAAAACTTACTACTCGGTTCTTCTCCGTCCAGATCAAGGGCTTTAATACGGGCCTATTTGACATCGAGCCACCAAAGGTTCGTGTTGAGCTGCGCGCAAAAGGGAAGACGGTTTCCCACGCAGTAAGCGCCTCTTACGGATTCGAGGAGGCCACGGGCGATGTTGCTCTTCAGAACGACAAAGATAATCCTAAAGGTATAGCGCCCAACACCGTCACCCTTATGGTCATAGAAGAGCTGGACCAGAAGAGTGTCGGGTTGTACTTGCTTGATGCCGCGACCGGAGCTGAATTGTCACGGCTGGAGAAGATCGAAGTGACCATCGCAATGTAAGGGATGAATAATGCCTGAACTTGATCGCAAATCAACAAGAGTTTTCGCTGGGAAGGTGGTTCGAAAGGACCTCGTCCGGAAAGTGAAGGTCGGGGCGAACGTGCCGGTCTTTGTCCTGGAGTATCTTCTCGGCAAGTACTGCGCCACCGACGATGCGGCCGCAATCGAAGCGGGTCTTCGCGTCGTGAACAACACGATCAGCTCGAACTTCGTCAGGCCCGATGAGGCCAATAAAGCGCAGTCGATGGTCAAGGACAAGGGCAAGCACACTCTGATCGATAAGGTGAAGGTCCGTTATCTCTCAGACGACGACAAGCACTGGGCGGAGCTGGTCAACTTCGGCCACAAGTTCGTCCATGTGCCGGAGCACTTCCTGCGCGAATACGACCGTCTCCTTATGGGCGGCATCTGGGCCCAAATCGACATCCGGCACCAGTACGACGAGGACGCCAAGGGCAAGCGGAGCCCCTTCTGGATTGACAGTCTGAAGCCAATCCAAATCGCCACCTTCGACCTGACGGAGTTCCGGAACTGTCGCCGAGAGTTCTCAGCGGACGAGTGGCTTGACCTGCTCTTGCGAACGATCGGACTCGAACCTAAGTACTTCGACCGCCGGCTCAAGATGCTTTTTCTTGTCCGAATGATCCCGCTATGCGAGCACAACTACAATCTCGTCGAACTTGGGCCTCGCGGGACGGGTAAGAGTTATGCCTACCAGGAGCTTTCACCCTACACGATCCTCCTGACCGGCCCCACGACCGTCCCTAATCTCTTTTATAACGTGGCAACTGGAAAGATGGGGCTGGTAGGCATCTGGGACGCTGTCGCCTTTGACGAGGTAGCGGACCTCCAGAAGATGCAAAAGGAGGTGGTCACGACCCTCAAGACCTACTGCGAATCCGGCACTTTTGCCCGCGGGAAAGACGCCCTTACCGGCATGGCCTCCATAGCCATGTTTGGCAACACCAACCAGGCGGTCGATGTGATGGTGCGCTCATCGCACCTATTCATGCCTATGCCGGAGGTCATCCGTGAGGACATGGCATTCCTAGATCGGCTACATTTCTATATCCCCGGTTGGGAAATCCCCAAGATGCGTGTCGAGTACTTCACCGACCATTACGGGTTCGTGGTTGACTACCTTGCCGAGGCGCTCCGCGAGCTGCGAAAACACAATGTTACTGAAGCGATAGACCGCCACTTCTCCCTGGGGTCTCACCTCAACGCTCGTGATGTGAAGGCGGTTCGAAAAACAGTCTCAGGTTTGGTCAAGCTCATCTATCCCCATGGAGAGATGAGTCGTGAAGAACTTGCTGAGCTCGTCGAACTGGCCGTTGAGGGCCGGCGACGGGTCAAAGAGCAGCTCAAGAAACTGGGGTCCTTTGAGTACCACCAAACATCCTTCTCATACATCGACAACGAAACGCGCGAGGAGAGATTTGTGAGGGTGCCTGAACAAGGCGGCCGGGACATGATCTCCTCCGACCCGCTTGCCCCTGGATCTGTATACACCGCCTCCGTAGATGACCAGGGTAAGGTTGGTCTGTACCGCCTCGAAGTCGGCTGCTCTCCAGGAACGGGCAAACTGAGAATTGCCGGGGGCATCGACGGAACGATGAAAGAGTCCATCCAGCGGGCTTTCGCCTACTTGGCAGCCCAGAAGGTCAAGATAGGCATCTCGCAGCAGGTGGACACAACCGATTTCCATGTCGAAGGCATTGATCTCCTCAGCAACCACGTGCCGTGTGAAGCAGGCGTCGCCCTCATCGTCGCGGTGTACTCCGCCATCAAGAAGCAGTCGGTGCTGGCGGGGCTTGTAATCCTTGGAGACCTGAGCATTCAGGGCAACATTAAGTCGATGCGATCCCTGGCAGAGCCGCTCCAAGTCGCCATGGATAACGGCGCGCGGCGAGCACTGGTTCCCTTGGAGAACAAACGGAACTTCCTGGATGTGTCAGGTGACATCGTCGAGCGGGTCGATCCGATCTTCTTCTCGGACCCCATGACAGCGGCCATGAAAGCCCTGGGGATGACGTAGATGTGTTTGGATTGGGAATTGGCTGTAAGGTTTTGTCGGATAAACGGGCCTGTTAACCATGGCGGTAGTGCTCACGATCTGGGCTCCCTTTTTGTCGGAGTGGTCTCAAACTTCTGCCCGTTTCGGATCACACCAGTTCACGCTGAAAGCCCCGTGGCTGCGTCATCCAGATTCGATATTCTCGTCATGCTGCGGAAGCCGACGACGAAATGAAAGGAAGATAGGCGATGAGCGAGGCTTTTTGCTTGTCTGATTATCAGATACGCATCGGCAATGAAGACGTCATAGAGCGGCACCTGCATGGCATATTGAGCGATGACCCTGAGAGTGGCGAGAACCAAGAAAAGGCTAAAAAGGAACTCGATGAACTCCTCAAGGAAATGCGCGTCCGGTTCGGCACAATCATCAAGACCGACAACGTCTCATTTTTGCTCGGAGCCGGTGCGTCCCTGGCTGTCGGAGGTGTATCTCTTGCCAATATACCGAAGCCCCTTGAGAAGGCACTTCTCGACAAAGCAAGCGAGGAGCAGAAAGGGAAAACAGCCCCCGGCTGGATAGCTCTTTTCTACAAGATCGCTTCAGTCCTTTCCCAAGGTGACTTCTCGTTTGACAGCCGTTCCCAACTTTTCCAGTCGACCGAAGAGAAGGACATTCCCGCGATTGGCTTGAACCTTGAAGCCTGTCTCAGTCAGTTGCATACATGGTATGCCGGAATGCTCGACGCGACTGAGACGTTGAAACTGACGGGAGGCTCCGAGCTGACAATCGTCAAAACCGATTTGGCCCGTCTGATCAAAGAGATTACTGGCTCTTTAATGATTCTCCTTAACCTGCCTAAGTCTGGCTTGGATGAGCCTCTTCGGAGTCATAGGAAATTCATCAAGAAGATCCTCACCCGCCCGCTCAACCTGCGACGGGCGAATCTTTTTACTCTCAATTATGACACATTGATTGAACAAGCCGGAGATGCCGAAGGATCGGTTCTTGTCGACGGATTTGTGGGAACACTGCGTCGTGTTTTCAGGCCCGAGTCCTACGATATAGATTTCTATTTTCCCGCGCAGACCACTGAAGGACGGGTTCACCGATTTGATCGGGCCCTTCACCTTTATAAGCTGCATGGCTCAATCACCTGGCATCGCTGCGAACTGGATTGGGAGAATCCCTTCGGCCTTTATGCGACATTCTATAACCAGGAGTGCCACACAGACGATGTCCTGATCTATCCATCTCCACTGAAGTACGGCCAGGCGCTGGGCATGCCGTATTCCGAGCTGTTCCGTAGGTTTGGAAACGCGATTGCACAACCCCAATCAGCGCTGTTTGTGATTGGTTATGGCTTCGGAGATGACCACGTCAATGCATTGATCCGACAGGCGCTTGCCATTCCGAGCTTTACTCTTGTTGTGGTGGACCCCGATCCGAAGAGCGATTTCGTTTCTAAACTGGAGAAGCTCGAAGATGAACGCGTCTGGATTGTCAAGGGCTGGGAGTTAGGGACATTCGAAAGTTTTGTTACGAAGCTTTTGCCGGACTTAAGAGAAGAGGAAATCGACGCCAAAGTGATGAGAACCTTCAAGGGGCTATCGTTGCCTTCCGGGCGAAAGTCGGATGATTCCGAGGAGGACAGCGATGGCAAGTGACCATGAAATTGGCCGGGTCGTCGCGGTTGACACTGCCCAGGTGACGGTTGAGTTGAACCGGGACCTAAAAGCACTGACTCGATCTACCTATGAAGGAACGCTGGAAGTCGGGCGAATCAACTCGTACATCATAATCCCTGTCGGTGCGCGGCGGATCGTCGCCATGGTTACCCGTGTTTTATTGACAGAGGAAAGCGAGTTGAAAGCCGACAAGACCATGGTGATGCTGCCTTCCTCCCGAAGGTTGATGAAAGCAACAATGATCGGAACCATTGACGAGGGTAGGTTCCGTCAGGGGATCAATCTATTCCCGGTTCTTGATTCGCCGGTTCTCATCACGACGCGAAAGGACCTCGACGCTATATTCGGCAAGTCTTACGAGCAGCAGGATAAATCGTCATCAGATGACCCAGGGTTTTGCATTCCGATTGGCCGATCCGCTGTTTTCCCGGATTACGACATCAAGATCGATCCAGATGCGTTCTTCGGGAAACATGTCGCCATCATCGGCAGCACCGGCTCCGGAAAGTCCTGTACCATTGCCACCATCATTCAGTCGATTATCCATCAGGCATCGGTCAAGCAAACGCGGTTCATCATCCTCGACACCAATGGAGAATATCGCACGGCCTTCCAGAAGCAGAATGCGGACGGGGCGTGGGCTGATGCCGATGCTGCTTTCAAGGCGCTCTATATACCAACTGACCCCGCAGAGAAAGACAAACTCGCTATCCCTTACTGGTTCATGGATTCTGAGGATTTCGTCCGTTTGTTCAGGGCATCTCCCGGCGTGCAAAGACCTGTACTGCTTAACGCTTTGTCGTCGGCTCGTGACTCCGAGGAAGGTGCCGAGAACTGGCTCCATGTGCGAGAAAACATCATCAAAGAATGTAACCGGATACTTGGGCTATGTTCTGGTACTGAGACTAAAGACGCCAAGTCCATCCGGCAGCTATCTGATGGTTTTCTTGAATACATTACAGAACAAGCAGTCGAACAGCAGCTTGCGATTCTATTCACTCATTACTCGGATGTTACAGCGGTAAGCCTAAAAACCGTCTTTGAAGGTGTTAAAGAAATAACACGGGATGGAATCAAGGACGAAGGGGGAAAATACGAATCCTACGCAGCAATAGATGTGAACAAGCGAAGACGCATTGAGGAGTTGATCAAACCGCTGTTGGGGGCGTTATCTCGAATTCCAGAAAACAGCACCGCACTCAGCACAGCATCGGCAGATTGCCCGAGGTTTTTCAGTAAGAGCGAATTTCGCTACCGGTATCTTGAGCACGCCATGACTCGTGATGAAGCAAGCTCATCGCGTGCCCGTGACAATTGCTCCACAATGCTCATGCGTATTTACCGGTTACTGGAAGACTCCCGTTTCGAATTCATGTTTGGACCTACTTGTTCTGAGTGGCCATCTGTTATTTACGCCCTCGCCACCTTTATGCGTGACATTCTGGGCGCTGAATGCTGTACATCCAAGGGACTTACTGGCACGGATGCCTGCTCAGAAGACCAACTACCTTTTTATGACCGCCAGCGACGTGGCGCAGCTCTGTCAAACGTTGTAATCATCGATTTGAGCCTCCTTGCTTCAGAGGTCCTTGAGAATGTAACAGCGCTCATTGGACGTCTTATTCATGAATTCTTGCAACGATTGAGCGATCCGCTTAGTGGAGTCGGCCGCGGGGAGTATCCGGTCGTTCTCATTCTTGAGGAGGCACAGAACTATATCCGCGAGGGCAGAAGAATGGAGGAGGATTCCATCTCGAAGCTTGTCTTTGAGCGCATCGCCCGAGAAGGCAGAAAGTATGGGTTGGGATTGGTTGTCGCTTCCCAACGCCCAAGCGAATTATCAAAGACAGTTCTCTCGCAGTGCAATAGCTTCATTGTCCATCGCCTGCAGAATCCTGAAGATCTGCGCTACTTCCGGGAAATCGTGCCCGGCATCTACGGACAGCTCCTCGATCAACTTCCAGCTCTTGCCCCTCGAAGTGCATTGGTGTTGGGAGAGTGTGTTCAAGCCCCCGCATTGGTTGAGATACGAGAAGCCAGCCCTGTTCCAAAAAGTAAAAACCCGAAGTTTTATCGAAGCTGGGCCCAAGAGGAGAAGCAACCTGATTTTGAAGCCGTATGTGAAAGGTGGGAGGGTAAGCAACCTGTCTGCACCACTCCTGCCGATCAGCCTCCTATTACTCCAGAGAATGGCGGTGGCGCGAAATGACGAAGAGCTTCAACCCCGTCTTTACGATCACCAATCGGATCACTGCCGGGCTGACCCGTATTGAACGGGCCCGGGGGTTCCTGGAGGCCGCGACACTTTCCGAGGTCTGGGTGCGTGAGATGGGCCGTCGCGCTTTGATTCTGGAAGCCCATCACACCACGCACATCGAGGGGACGCGCTTGACCCTGGAGCAGGCTGAGCGGCTGCTTGCTGGGACCCCGGTTCCCGAGGCCGATCCCGATGACGTGCGGGAACTGCTGAACTACAAGAAGGCGTTCGAGTTCGTCTCCGAGTACCTCGAAGACGGCGGCCCGATCACCGAGGGGCTGATTCGGGAAATCCACAAGCGTCTCGTCGAAGGTGTCCGGGGCGGTGCCGCGGCTCCAGGCGAGTACCGAAAAATCCAGAACTACGTGGTCAACTCCGTCACCGGAGAGACGGTTTACACGCCGCCTCCCGCGCACGATGTGCCGATTATGATGGCGGAGCTGGTGGACTGGCTCAACCGGGAACAGGAGGTCCATCCCGTGTTGGTGAGCGGCGTCTCCCAATTCCAGTTCGTGCATATCCACCCGTTTCTGGACGGCAACGGCCGGACGTCCCGGCTGCTTTCCACCCTGTGCCTCTATCGGACCGGATACGACTTCAAGCGGCTGTTCACGATCAGCGAATACTATGACCGGAACCGGCCCGCCTTCTACCTGGCCATCCAGAGCGTCCGCGAGCGCGGCATGGACATGACGGGCTGGCTGGAATACTTCGTCGAGGGGCTGACCACCCAGCTTGCCGAGGTCAGGGAGCGCGGGGAGCAGGCCATCCGCCGGGACGTGCTCGTCAAAGAGCACCGACTTTCGGACCGCCAAGCCAAGGCCCTCGGCCACATCCTAGAGCACGGTAGCCTGACCATCCAGGATTTCGAACGCCTGTGCCCCGAGGTCAACAGGCGGTCTTTGCAGCGGGACCTGAAAGCAATGGTGGACCGAGGCTTGGTCGTCACCGAAGGTGAAACCCACCATCTGCTCTACCGCCTGGCGGGGCCGCGTTGATCTTTGCGACAGGTTTGCGACAATGTTTGCGACACGTTCACGACATCCTTTGTGACACGTACAGAGGCGCTGGGACCGGGGAAATCGAACTTGATGCCGCTTCTGGTCGGACGGAGTCAGACACCCCCCGCAAAGCGGGTGGCTTGATGAGTAGGACTGCCTCAAAGGCAGTCATCCCAAATTCCCTAGACGCCGCGCTAAAGCGCGTCTTTGTTAACCTTAAAAGCGGTCGCCTGATCCA
>Ga0209614_1001636_pt1 | contig 16102 bp, 8 predicted proteins | sample BlaSprsedimmetaG_FD_185484 | JGI IMG/M metagenome (GOLD analysis project Ga0209614, IMG submission 185484) | Hot spring sediment bacterial and archeal communities from California, USA to study Microbial Dark Matter (Phase II) - Blank Spring... ... | reverse complement strand
GACCATGCGGACGCGAACGGCACTTCGATGTCCAGCTTATGAATTTCCTGCACTCTTTTTTTGGTGCCCGGCCTGCCGATGTCTTTTGCAAGTTCATTAAGGGCTTTGGGGGGTAAATGGTCGGCCCATGTGGCATGGAAATCCTCTTTTGAATTCATTCTCAGATCGTATCCGATTCCAATGGTTATACCGCTTGCGCTACCGGGAAAGTGCGGCCGGCACGCCTTGCTTTGGTAGTATGCAAGACCGCCGGTTTCCTCCAGCGCAATAAACGCAACGCCGTTTGTGTCCAGCAATGGAAATGGTTCCGGCTTGGATTCGAGGCACGTCCAAAGAAAAAGGTCTGAGATTCCGGTTACCGGTTGATTCACGAGTTCCTGGGCATAACGGATTCCCCTTTCCGTGGCGGGGCCGAGTTCTCCATCCGCTTTTAACATGCAGCCTACGCGGTTCAGGTACGTCTGAAGACGAATTACATCGTCGCCTTTATCGCCTTTTTTCAATGTGGGCCTGGATGTTATTATTTCCGGTGGCAGGCGGTGGACCGGCGTTTCCTCGGGGTCTTCAAACCATTTGAAGTAGGTTTCCGCGCCGTCTATCCCCTGTTGGATCAGCGCGCGCTTTTTCTCGTCCGTCAAATTGAAGTCAGTGGTTTTGACGTCGAGCGTATTGATATAAATCGTACGCTGCCAGTCATCACTGTGCAGATGCTGGTTCTCCTGCACCTGCATGAACGCTGTAATCAAGGCTCGTGCATAGTGAGGAAATGTCTTGATCGCTTCGCCTTTGAGCGGTTCGTCGTATCGAAATAAGGCAATCTCTTCCGCCGTATCGAGACGGAGGCCAAGGGTCTGGCAGTTGTAGGCATAGGGACTCCTGCCCGGTCTCTCCAGAAGAAACCGCGCATTTTCACGGTTGTAATAATCAGTGAAACGGGCGGCGTTGCTTTCTCTTTCCATGTCGATGTAACGCTGCCGGTCGAAAAGTTTAACCGGGTAATTCTGCATTACGCCGCCGTCGACGTAGACATCGTTGCGTTCTCCAAAGCGTTTTGCCCGGAAAAAAAGCGGGATGGACATGCTGATTCGAACGGCTGTTACAAGGGGCATGTCGGGAAAGCGTTCGCGGGAAAATATTTCAGCGTATCCGGTGGAAAGATTGGTGCCGATGACATATAAATCGGGGCATCCCGCTTTTTGCAAGTCGACGAATGTAGCCGTGATGGTTCCGAGCTTGCGCTTAATCAGAGATCCTACCCAATCGGAAAAGAAATCGCCTTTGTGCCAGCCGAACTCCGTCCAAAGGCGTTTGAAGTCCTTGATATAGCCGAATGAATCATCCATGAACTTTCTGAAATCCGTGGAATTCAATATCTCCCGCTGCGCCTGCAGGTCGTATCCCAAGGCAAATATCAAGGCATTGATTGCCCCGGCACTTGTGCCGCCGACGCGCATAATGTATTGAGCAGCCCGCGCTGGGATAACACCTGCATGGCGCCCACATAAGCGATGCCCTTGACCCCGCCACCTTCAAACACAAGGTTTCTGAACTGTGCGCTCATCCGCCTCCTCCTTTTCTCGAGGGGGCGTTCCACAAAATGCTGCGTGCCCCTTTCCTGCAATCCCGTTGACGGTATCCACATGTCACCGGTTTCTTTTGAGAAAAAGAATAAGTCGAAACCGCAGTTTATGTCAACGATTTTTCACTGATTCCGAATAGATAAAAACAAGTAACCGCAATCCCTGTTCGAGTTTTGCTTTTCTCACGGCAGTTGGCCTGCGAACGTGGTAACATGTCTGTGCTGGTATCGGGAAGGGTCATTTATCCGAGTATTGGCGTTTCCCACAACAATGCCTCCTGATGCCATAGTAGCCCGTTGACTCGAGTGCCCTTAATGCGCTTGACACGAGAATTTTCTGTCCATATACTTCGAAAAAGAAGTTCTCATCAATTACCTCCCGCTGTAAAAATGAAGGTGCGGATAAATCAATCCAAAAGGCTTTGTGTCGACACCCCTGAGATCGGGGTCATATGGGATTCAGCGTAATGCGGAGAAAAGGAGAATCTGCCATGAACAACGGAGAGAGAATCCATCCATCACATCTACTGGCCGGTATGGGAATCACGCCCGCCGACAACCGGATGGGACTGAAAACAGCCGTTCCCTGGAAAAGTCTGTGGGGAGGCGCTCAGACCCGGGCGCTCTTCCAGTATCAGAAATTTCTCGATGACGTGAGCAACAACCCTCAGCTGTTCGGGCCCTTTTCCGTCGTCGCCGGCATGCAGGAGGCGTTTTTCAAATCCGCCTTCACGGAACCGATCAGGACCCATGCCCGCATCACGGCGCGGGCGGGCAAGGAACCGGACATCTACCGGGACATGAACGGCTGGATTTACAAGAATTATGCCCGTTCCCTTTATGATCTCTGCGGCTATTTCATGAACAACGGCACATTCGACCGGCGGAAGGCCCGCCATATCACGACGACTCCGGACGGTCACCGCATGCTGAAGGAGTATGTGCAGGAATTCGCCCAGATGGAAAACAACTACAATTCTATCGGCATGACGCGACTTCATGCGATGAAGGAGATGCTCAAGTGCCTTCTGGTTGTAATTACGGAAACGCCGCTCGACGGCGAGGATCTTCCTTACATGAGAAAGAATGCCGACGGGACGGACGGCATGACCTTCGAGGAATACCTGGCGGAAAACCGTTACCGCCTGGAGTGCCTGCATAAGGCCAACGCCTTTGACCCGAAGGAATATTCGGAACGGGCGACCCAGGGCAGGATCGGCCGTTCAGAGTACAGAATCGTCAAGGGATCCGATATGCACAGTGTCCGCCTCCGCCATTATCTCCTGCCGAGAGGCGTCAAGTCCAACGGCAGAGTTCTCTACATGTCGACGCCCCTTATCAACAAGCCGGAGCTGTTCGATCTTGATGATGGAAAGTCAGTTGTTCAGGGAATGCTCCGGGAAGGCTACATTGTTTATCTCGTCGACTATGGCGAGTGCGGTCCCGACGACACGAACCTCGGCCTCGATTTCTTCGGCAAGACAGTTCATGACCGATACATGGAAATCATCAGGAAAAAGCACCCTGACGCCGTGATCGACATTATGGGATACTGCATGGGCGGAACGCTGATGCTGCCGTACCTGGCCCGGCGGGCGGAAGAGCGCCTGTTCCGGGGCGAGAAGATGGACATCTGCAAACTCGTTCTGATGGCTTCGCCGGTTCGCTTCGACGACGATGAAAGCGGTCATGGACAGATGCGGTCTTTCATCCGCCGGAACTATGATCCCGACCTCATGAACGACCTGTATGGAAGTGTGAACATCCCTCCCCATGCCATCGATTTCGGGATGAACGAGATCCAGCCCGGTGTTCATTACACGGTCCTGAGCGGTTTTTACGGGCGCGCCATTCATCCCGGCGCTATCGAAGATTCTGCGTCATTTCTTTACTGGCTCACACATGGGACGAAATTCCCGGCCAGGGCCCATCGCGAATGGATCGAGAAATTTTTTCTCGGCAACGAGCTTGTGGAGGGGGCCTACCGGCTTCCTTCGACGGTTTCGGAGCTGGACGGACGGCCCGTCGACATGGAAGCTCTCTACCGCGGCGGCGTACGGATCTTCGACTACCGCGGGTCCCGTGATCCCATCGCCCCGCCGGGCTCCTGCGTTGCCGCCGAGTTGTGGGGAATGCGTTCCAATGGGAATATCAGGATGACCCGGGGCGGCATGAACCGTACCATTGAAAAAAACATCGGCCACATCTTCGTCGTGAGCAAAAAACTTCTTGCGGAATATCTCACGACCGTATCCGACTTTCTCAACGAAATCAAGTGCGAGGGCGTGGACGAGATGCCGTAGTGGATGCGGGAAATGAGCAAGCCCTCGTTTGGGTTGACGGTAAGCCCGTGATCTGTTGTTGAGATCTAAGTCAAAAACTCAGTATAAAAACTGAAGCCTACCGGATGGAAGCCGGTAGGCTTCAGTTTGATTAAGGTTAAATTACCAAGAGTTATCCAAGATTATGCGGGGAGACTACGGGGTACATAACGATACTGAAAGAAAAAGGATCTGGCGTGATTTTCCAGATCCCTGTTATGACTGGTACCCCCGGCGCGATTCGAACGCGCGACACCCGGATTAGGAATCCGGTGCTCTATCCTACTGAGCTACGGGGGCGCATCGTCTGTGATTGAGGAGTGAATCTCTACCATTAATTATTTTGAGTGTCAATATAATAGAGGCTGGAATGGGGTGCAAGAGGGGGCGGGAACCGGGTTGCAGGATGCAAAACAAAATCAGACGATGATTGCGATCGGGAAGCAAGAGATTGTGCATAACTAGCACCACAGCTCGGAGTAGTGGGTTTCGATAATTCGTTCATCGCAGAAATCACATAGTTTCAGTTCATCAGGGGTGATACCGTCGAGGGCATTCCGGGGAAGACAGCCGATGAGTTCCGATTCGATGATGTCCACGTCGCAGGCCGCTGCTTTCTCCTTGACGGCATTAAAGACCGTACAGACGGATGTCTCACGGTAACTGGTCAGGTTCATGGAAACCTGGGCGAGATTCCGGCTTTTCAGAAGAACGCCCATAGCCTGAACGTGTTTGAATCCGCCGCTGGATTGTCGAATTTCTGCTGCGATTTTTTTGGCAATAGCCACATCGCTCGTGGCGAGATTGATATTGAATGCAATGAGAAAATCCCGTGCGCCGACTGCCGTGGCGCCGCTCCTCAGATTGAATGCCGCCGGTCCCGCGTCGGGGAGCCATTCGGGGTCATTCATCTTTTTTCTGAGCATTTCGTAGCCCCCGTTTCTGAGGAAGGGAAGCCGTTTTCTCGACGGGTCGAGAGCGGCGGCCCCGTAAAAGTACACGGGGACGCCGTTGCGGGCGGCGAAGGATCGGCCGAAACGGTGGGCCGCAGCGACGGCCTCTGTCATGTCAAGATTTTGAATCGGAATAAAGGGGACGACATCGACGGCGCCGTTTCGTGGATGGACTCCGGCGTGGTTCCTCATGTCGATGAGCCGGATGGCGGTATCGCAGGCTGCAGCAGCCCCCTGTTCGACTGCTTCCGGTGTTCCGATAAAGGTGACGACGCTTCTATGATGATCCGAATCCATGCTGTAGTTGAGGATTTTGATTCCGTGTATTTGATGAAGCGCTTCGACGATGTGTTCTATCGTTTCGGTATTCCTTCCTTCACTGAAATTGGGGACGCACTCGAGAATTTTCATGCATTACACCTGGATAATTTCTTTATCGGGGAGGACGACACAGGTCAACTCTCCCCCGTATGCCGCTCCGGTGTCGATACCGATTTTGTTATGCTCGATCATGGGTTCGGACAACGGTGTATGGCCGAATATGACGATTTTGCCAAAGTCATAGGTATGTCTGATGAATTCATATCGTATCCATGTGAGCTCTTCAATGTTCTGTTTGTTCATGGGCACACCCGGTCGGATGCCTGCATGGACGAAGATGTAATCGTCCGTTTCGTAATAGGGCAACAGTGAATCGAAGAACTCCAGATGATCTTCGGGAACATTGATTTTTTTCCCTTCCGGTGTTTCGACCATGCCGTAGGATTCGACCGTCGTCTCGCCCCCGTTAAGGTAGAAGAGCTGGGCATCGGTGCCGTGATGATAATAGTTGAGGAATGTCTGTTCATGATTACCCAGGAGGCAGACCACATGTTTCAATCTCGTTTTCAGATCAAGGATAAAGTCAACAACCCCCTTGGGATCGGGGCCCCGGTCGATGTAGTCGCCGATAAACACAAGGGTGTCGTTTTCGCCGTCGAGGTCGAGACGGTTCATCATAGTTTTCAGTTTATCAAGACAACCGTGAATGTCTCCGATAACAAATATCTTGCCCATAAAGAATCCCCCCCCCCGCATGCCTTATGCGAACAGAGCATTGACGAATTCTTCGCTGTTGAATATCCTGAGGTCGTCGATCTTTTCTCCGATGCCGATGTATCGAATGGGAATACTCATTTCTTTCGCAATTCTGACGACGATTCCTCCCTTGGCCGTTCCGTCGAGCTTTGTCAGGACAAGGCCGGTAATGCCGATTTCTTCGTTGAACATCTTTGCCTGTGAAATGGCATTCTGACCCGTCGTTGCATCAAGAACGAGGAGTGTTTCGTGGGGTGCCCCTTCGTGTTCCCTCCCGACGATCCGTTTTAATTTTTTCAGCTCTTCCATGAGGTTGGTTTGAGTGTGCAGTCGCCCGGCGGTATCGATGATGATCACGTTGGCCTTGCGTGACTTTGCGGCGTGCACCGCATCATATGCGACGGCGGAGGGATCAGCCCCCATCTTCTGCTTGATAAGGGGCACATTGACTCGTTGACTCCAGATTTCGAGCTGTTCTATGGCGGCGGCTCTGAAGGTGTCACCGGCAACAAGGATGACTGAATATCCCGCCTTCTTGAACTGGTGTGCCATCTTTCCGATGGTTGTCGTCTTCCCCGTTCCGTTGACCCCGAGCACCATGATTGTGTAGAGCTCATCACGTGGTATTTCGAGTGGAAGTTCACTGTCTCTGAGAATTTCTCTCATATGGTCTTTGAGGATTTTCTTCAGTGCGTCGGGACGATCCAGTTCTTTCCTGCCGGCCCGGTACTTCATTTCCTCAACAAGTTCCGTCGTAAATGCAGGGCCGAGATCAGCCATGATAAGAGTTTCTTCAAGGTCATCGAAGAGGTTTCTCGATAGGATTTTCTCGCCGAAAATCATTTCGTCGACGTTCTTGACGAATCCCTTGCGCGTCTTGGATAATCCTTCTTTCAGCCGGTTGAAGAAACCTTCTTTATTATTCATATTCCCCATATATTTCGTTCCGTTATTGTTTCATTTCTTTTCGGTCCTATTACCTTTTTTGACTGCGGATGTAAAGGCGAAAGCAATGAGATCTAAACATCCCGGATGAAGTGTATTGCCGAGACGCTGATAATCAAGTAGATAGTTGTGTGATCGATGAGACAATTCTTGAAGGGTTGTTGCTCACATTCGTTTTCATGTGATCCATTCAATATTTTGATGAATCTGCAGCTTGCTTCAGACAATTCCAAAACTCACCCTTCGAATTCAGGTAGTTGGAATTGCTGATCGTTCTCCTCGCAGAGATTTATTCGCAAAAGCTCCATGATGACCCGTTACAGTGAATCGTCGTTCGGGCAACAGGCTTTCGGCATCTGTTGTATTGTTGGAGCAACTGAAGGATGAAGACGATCAGATTTCGTTAATTCATGCTGACCGTTACGGTGGTTGTAATACCTCGTTTTTCCATGGTAATGCCGAAAAGGTTGTCGGCCACTTCCATGGTCCGCTTGTTATGGGTGACAAAAATAACCTGGGATTTTTCTGAAATTTCCCTGATGAGATTTTTGAACAGGGAGACATTCGAGTCGTCAAGTGCGGCATCAACTTCATCAAGGATCAGGAATGGTGACGGCTTGTGCATCAGGATGGCAAAGATCAGAGCAACCGCTGATAATGCTTTTTCTCCCCCCGAGAGAAGCGTTATGTTCTGTTTTTTCTTGCCCGGTACCTGAATATCGATGTCAATACCCGATTCGAGCACATTCGATTCGTCGGTAAGTCGCAGTTCTCCCTTGCCGCCGGGAAAAAGACGGGGATAGACGACCTGAAAACACTGATTGACCGATTCGAATGTTTCGGAAAAACGTTTTTTCGAAACCCGGTTCATTTTATTGATGGTTTTCTGGAGTGTGGCAATTGAGGTGTTGAGATCGTCAACCTGAGATGTCAGAAAGTCATATCGTTCTTTTAACTCTTCGTGCTCGGAAAGGGCAAGCAGGTTTACTTCACCGAAGTCTTCCACTTTTTGTCTGTCCCTCTCGAGGTTCAGTCTCAACGCTTTAACCTGCTGTTCGTCAAGTCCTGTGAAGTTTGGAGCCAGAGCCGTCAGATCGGCATGGAATTTTTCATAAGAACCCCGTTTCAGGGTTTCCATGTGGAGACGTGCCTCTTGAATATCCATGTCGATCTGAGCCAGTTCCTTTGTCATGCTGTCGAGATGTCGCTTTTCCTCGCCTGCTTCCGATTCCCTGTCTCTCAGAACCTTATCCGTCTCATTGTGTATCTCCCGTTTCCGGACAAGTTCCTCTTCGATGGCATCATGATCCCGATACATATATTCAAGGCGCTGTTCTTCGGATTTGATAGTGTCTGCTATCGTCGCAGCTTCAGTATCGGATCGCTCGGCATCGAGGATTGCCGACTCAATCTCATCGGTAAGGTCGGCAATCGCCGCGCGCAACCGCTTTGATGCCACGGTATGGGAATTTATTTTCTCTTCCAGAGATGAAAGGAGAATCTTTTTTTCGGTCAGATTCTTTTCCTTTGCTTCAAGTTCTGCTTTGACCGCACTCCATCGTTCCTGGAGTGTTGCAATTGTCCGCGTTGCCTCCTGTTCCCGATCCGCGCATAATCGGATGTCATGTTCGATCTGAAGAATCTTTTCCCGGGCATCCCGTTCTTCCTGTTCCAGACTTTCCTTGTTGAATATGAGGACATTGATGCGCTGTTCAAGCCACGAAATTTCTCCCTCAAATCGTTCGATGTCTTTTTTTCTGCTGTTAAAGGTGAGTTCCAGTGCATGGATTTTCGACCGAATTTCATCATGTTCGTCTGTCAGTTCGGCAAGAAGACGGCTCTCGGACCGTTTTCGCTCCGTTTCACATTCGAGAGGGGCGGAGAGCCGGTGCATGTCCCGTTCCAGTTCATCGATTTCACGGTTCGTTCGAAGACGGCTGTTGCCGCCGCCCGATCCGCTTCCTCCCATGAGAATGCCGTTGGGGCTGATAACATCGCCGTCACGTGTGACAAACGTTCCCACAAATCCGTTCCGCCGCCACAGGCTTACGCCCATAGTCAGATCAGGAATCACCAGGACATCTCCGATGAGCGATTCGATAATTTCCCTGTAATTTTCTTTTACCTCGATGAACCGATCAAGTCTGACAACATCTACAAGATTATCCGGGACATTCGACTGTATAAAATGGTTTCGTATGTTCAGGGGTACAAAATGGCCTCGTCCCGACGAGTGCTTTTTCAGGTAATCGATTGCCTCCATGCCGTCGTGGTGGCTTTTTACAACAACGTATTGCAGTTTTTCGCCGAGAACCGCTTCGACAGCCGCTTCGTATTCCTTGGGAACGCGAATGTGGTCGGCGACAAGACCGAGGACGCCGTCAATATCGAGAATTCCATCTCTCCGCGCCTGAAGTACCGACTTCGTTCCTTCATTACACCCTTCATATCCCTCTTGAAGTTCTTTGAGGGAGGCAAGACGTGATGATTTGAGACTGATTTCTCCCTTGAGTTCTTCGATTGTTTCCTCAATGAGTTCCAGATTGTTTCTGATTTCTTCAATGTGTCGACGGGTGATTCGTTCTCGTTCTTTCAGCAGGTCGATACGTTCCTTTACCGATTCAAGATCTTGTGCCGTTGTGGCGCGTGCTTTCCGGGCTGTTGCGATTTTTTCCGTCTGATCTTGTAAGTCTCGTTCTTCCCGCTCTATTTTCTTATTTATGTCCTCGATCCCTTTGGTGAGGGAGTTCATAAGGTTTTTAAGGCGGGCATGTTCCGTTATGATGGAAAAGCTTTCCGATCTCCTCTGTTCGAGCTGTGCGAGAAGGTCGGCCTCGATGGCTCTTGATGAATCTGAATCGCCTTGGGTGCCGGTGATAAAATCTCTCAGCTCGGTTATCTTTGTTTCGGTTTCTGAGATCAGCCCTTGAAGGATAATGACCTCCCGTTCCATTGAATCCTTTCGTTGTTGAAATGTATCGACATCCGAGAGGTTTTTCTTTTTCCGTGATGCGATATCGCTGATTTTTCCCTTGAGGAAATCGATTTTTTGCTCGCCGATGTTGATTTCATTTTTGCAGTTGTAAAATCGTTCCTGGAGCCGACCGATAATTTCTTCGTTTTCCGCCAGTTTTTCCTTGAGATTTTCCATACCTGCCGCCATTGCCGTCAACGACGTCTGGATCTCCAGTGAATTGTGATCAAGCGATTCTCTTGATGTCTTGAGGCGATCCTTTTCGTGGCCGAGTTCGATGTATGCCTGTAACGAAAGGGCGAGTTCATTTTCTTTGATTTCCTTTTTCAGTTCCCTATATCGTTCCGCCCGTTTCGCCTGGCGGGATGTTGAGTTCAACTGTGTTTTAACTTCGCTCAGAATGTCCTTGAGGCGGGCGATATTCTGTTTCGTCGAATCCATTTTTCGCATGGCGGATTCGCGTCTGCTCTTGTATTTCTTAATACCCGCTGCTTCTTCAATAAACTCCCGGATATCTTCCGGTTTTGCCTCTATGAGCCGTGAGATGCTTTCCTGTTCGACGATCGAATAGGTCTTTGCGCCGACTCCCGTATCCATGAAGAATTCACGGACATCCAACAAACGGCACGGCACCTTGTTGATGGAGTATTCGCTGTCGCCTTCACGATAGAGACGCCGTGATATCATGATTTCTGAACAGTCGGCGTACTGACCCGGAAACTGGCGTCCGTTTTTTTCAAAAATTATGGTTACCTCGGCCATTCCTACCGGCGCCGCTTCGTCGCTTCCGTTGAAGATTACATCGTCCATCTTTTTCCCACGGAGCGATTTGACCCGTTGTTCTCCCATTACCCATCGGATTGCATCAACAACATTGCTTTTCCCGCACCCATTCGGGCCGACGATGGCGCTTATTCCGTTTGAAAAGTGGAACTGCGTTTTATCCTTAAATGATTTAAATCCGGCAATTTCCAGTTTCTTGAGCCTCATTCGAGATAAACCTCCAAGCGGTTCGCCGATGCGGGTTATCCATACCAACGCTACCTTTCATAGCGTATGTATAGTAAAAGATATGAAGTTTGTAAAGTGAAAACACAACAAAATGTGGTTCAGAAATAATAACCACAACATATTGTGGTTATTATATCAAAATCTGTTCAACTATTTGGTTTATTTTGTCCAGATTTTCCTTGACATGGATAAGGATAGGGACTAAGAAATCAGCCGCTGCGTGCCTTTCAGGGGGCAAATATCAAATCATAATGAATTGTCGACTTCACGGAAAGAATGAGTATTGCTCATATTTATGATATAAGTATGTGATACCATAAGAAGAGAGATTCATTCGACTTGTTGCGGGATCGGCAATTCTAAAATAAATAAAGTGAAGGGAGGAAATAGAAAGAGGGAGTGTAGTATATGCAAGGTAGTAATTATCTTGTGATGGCTTTTCAAATGAAAATTCGAATTGAAACTGAACTACGATCTACAATTCGAGGAGGGAGTAAATGACAACACCTATTCAACAGAAAATCAGAGACAAGAAACGGACACCTCAGCAGATTATCGACATGATCAAACCCGCTGACTGGATTAACATCGGAAGCGTCGGCGGAGATTCAACCGTGCTGGCTTATGAACTTGCCCAGAGACTGGGCCCCGGTCCCGGTCAGCTGAAAGACATCGAGTTCTGGAACTACGCAATGTTCTATCCCCATCCTGAATTTCAGGAAATTGATCCCAAGCAGGAATATCATTGTTTTCATGAATACTTTTTCTTTCCCTGGAATCGCAAGGCACGAGACATCAACGGTGTCACCAGCTGGGCCCAGTGGGGCTGGACCATGGGCATGTGGTGGCATCATTACCGGTTTGCCAATCGCGTGAAGGACAAGCGCGGCATCGACTGGTGGTTCAACGCCGCGACGGCTCCCGATGAATTCGGTTTTTTCAACTGGTCGTACGGCGTCAATAACTGTAATATTTATCGTCAGACGGCGAGAAACCTTGTCGTGGAAGTCCGGGACGACTATCCCTGGGCGGAAGGCGGACGGTTCAACACCATCAATATCGATGATGTGGAATACTGGGTCGAAGTCGACACGGATCGGTTTGCGTGGCCTCAGTTGAACGAAAAGGCGATCCAGGCGAAGCCGGAAGAGAAAAAGATTGCCGAATACGTTCTCTCCATTATGCAGGACCGGGATGTGGTACAGCTCGGCATCGGCTCGCTGCCGTCAGCCTGTGTCACCGCCATGGCCGACGCCGGTCTCAAGGACCTGGGCATTCACACCGAAATGCTGAACTTCGGTCTTCTCAACCTGATCGAATCGGGACAGGTGACCAACCGGTACAAGAGCCTTGACCGGGGCAAGAGCGTCTGGACGTTCGCCTTCCCCGTGGACAAGAAATGGTACTATGATTCGATTCACCGGAATCAGAACCTGGCCGCCTATGATATCGACTACACGAACAACTTTAATGTTCTGACCAGGATCGACAACATGATCGCCATCGACAACTGTGTCGCCGTTGACCTTCTCGGTCAGCAGAGCACCGGTTTCTATGAGAAGCGGCCGATTTCAAGTTCCGGCGGCTACTTCCAGTTCGTCAGCTTCTGCGCCCAGTCAAGAGGCGGCCGCGGTGTTGCGAGCATGACGTCCCGCAGCAAGCACGGAACGTCGCGAATCGTGCCCTTCCTGCCGGAAGGTTCGTCCGTCGACGTGCCCGCCCAGCTTGCGAACTATGTCTGCACCGAGTACGGCATCGTCAACCTGAGAGGCCTCAACGGGTACGAGCGGGCTGCCTCGCTGATTTCCATCGCCCATCCCGATGATCGTGAGTGGTTGACCGAAGAAGCGACCACGCACGGTCTCCTGCCGCCGAAGTTTCCCGTCAACTTCGAGGTCAGGGAAGGTCAGACCAGGAAGTACCCCTCATATAAGGAGAGAAGGGATTACAAGACGCCTTCCAACAGCATGCTGTGGGGATACGACTGGGATGACGACGTACAGAACGGGAAATAGCAACTTATTTTTCAACAGTGCGATACACACAAGCCCGGGGTTCCCCCGGGCTTTTTTTATTCGTCCGATTCATATATCTCACCTTCAACCACAGTAAAATCCCGATATAAATAAATTGACAGTACGGAGGGAGTCTGTGCGATAACCATTCATTCCAAGCCTCTCGCCGGCCACTGGAAAAATTATTTTCGCGTGAACCTGTATCGGATTGCCATGGTGCTGTCGGGATGGCAGGATGGTCTCGTCGGCTCAGTCGTTTGTCATGGTGCTGGGGCTTTGTCTGATGTCGGTGATACCGGCCTTTCCCGGGGTTTTGTCTCATTATCTTTCTTTATTTTAGTATTGACAGCGTGGACATTATGTTGTACTTATCAACAACGTTTATATATGTATCCCATGAAGCATACATGGTAAGGGGAGTTTACAACGGGTATCTGACTGTTTCATGGGGTGCTTGCAACACACTTCAGTGATGAACCGACGTTTTACCAAGGCAATAAGGCGGAAGGTCTGAGGTGCCGGACGGACTGAGCAGGTGGGGGCAGAGCAGACATACATGATATCGACCTCAGGTCGATTCCGCTGTCTTAATATCCCGAATAAAAAAACCGGCGGCACCAACCGATGAAAGCTGTTTGTCCGTGGCGGAAGCCGGGCGAACATACCGGGGTTGCAACAATAACGCGATTGAAAGTATACGCTCTGCCGATATCGAATCACTATTAGTAGTTCTTTGATAATTCGTCACGAATTGAGGTTCTGTTTCTGAATCATTATCTGAGCAACCACTTCATTCCGCTTATGCCGGTGCACCTCAGTTCAGAAACTGATCTGCTTCCGTGATTGATGCCGCGACCTTGACTTTATCGGCACCGACGCTTCCCAGGGCTATCCGACCGAATATTTCATCCTCGATTTCACATTGAGATTGAATTTCCCTGGATACTTTTTTAACGTATTGTTTTTTTTAGAATCGTCTCGATTCGAAGTGTATGACACATGTGAGAACCGCGTTCGTGACTCGTGAAGCAATACGTTCGTATCTGAAACGGGGCATGCCGGCTATCGTTGCTCTTATCCAGACGAGACGTTGTGGGCATCGATAGTGCGAGGCTGCTCCTGTTTTATGTGTTTGCGATGACAAAAAAAGAAAGGAGGGAGGTAAGGAATATAGTATTGTAGACGTTGCAAGTCGTTAGTCGGAAGAGCTTAGTGAATCTGTGAACAGCAGCATTCGATTTAAAACTCACTAAATTTATCCAGAACTGAATTAACCAAGGAGGGATATAAAGAATGGCTCAAGAAAAAGTTAAAAACCCTTTTATAATGACGACACCCACCCAGCAGAAACTCAGGGATAAGACGATCACCGCGAAACAGTGGGCGGATATGGTAAAACCGGGCGAGTGGATCAACCGCGGCGGTCCCGGTGCGGATACGCTTCCCACCATGGAGGCTCTTGCTGCGAGGTTTGGTGACGGTCCCGGTGATCTGAACAACATCGAGGTCTGGAACCAGGCCATTATGCTCGGCAACAATTTCTTTGTCGAGGCCGATCTCGAGGGGAAATATCATGTCCTTCATGAGGCATTTCTGCTCCCGACGCTTCGTGCCATGCTGAAGAAGGGATACAAGGGCTTCGACTGGAAACACTGGGGATGGTCAATCGGAATGGATGCCGAATATGCCAGGTTCTACCGCAAGAATAAAGCGGAACGGGTCATGGACTGGGGCGTTCAGGCAATCGCAGTCCCCGACGGCGGGTACGTCAATGCAAGCTACGGCGTCAACAATTTCATGATCGTTGCGAAGAGCTGCAAGAAGCTGGTATGTGAAATCCGTGAGGATTACGCCTGGTGCGAAGCAGGGAGGAGCATGTTTCTTCCTGTCGATGAGGTCGACTACTTCGTGGAAGTTGATGTGAGCGACCCGAAATACCAGTGGATGTACATTCCGGAAAAGAGCATCAAGCCGAAAGAGGTGGAAATGGCGATCGCGAATCACTGCCTCGAAATCATGCGTGACGGCGACTGCATCCAGGTGGGCATCGGCGGCCTTCCCACGGCGGTGGTTATCGCCCTGGCCGAGTCCAACCTGAGGCACCTGGGAGTGCACAGTGAGATGATCGGCGAATACGCCTTTACCCTGACGGAACGGGGCGTCGTGGACAACTCGAGGAAAACCATCGATACCGGCAGATGCGGCTGGGCCTACATCATGCCCGTCGATACGCCGCGGTACTACGAGTGGATGCACCGGAATCCCTATTTTGCCGGGTTTGATATCGGTTACACGAACAATATCCAGACCCTTTCACAGCTCGACAACATGGTGACGGTCAATAATTTCGCCGCCATGGATCTCCGGGGCCAGGATGCCGCCGGAAACGTGGGCGGAAAGGTTATCTCGAGTACGGGCGGACAGTTCCAGTTCACCCTCGGAGCCTCCATGGCAAAAGGTGGCAGGGCGATCATCGCCGCCACGTCGAGAGATGCTGCCGGCAGGTCCCGTTTCTTCCCCAAACTTCCGGCGGGTAGCGTCATCACCGTTCCCGACCAGCTCGTTACCTGGGTGTGCACGGAATACGGCATCGTCAACCTGATGGGCTGTACCGATGCCGAGAAGTGCCGGAAGATCATCAGCATCGCCCATCCCGATGATCGTGAAGCGCTTGAGAAAGGCGGTTACGAGCTCGGTATACTCGGGAAGGATCACTTCATGTTCAAGAGCGCTCCCGATCGTCGTTTCCCGAAGTCCACGGATCTTATCGATCATAAATACGGGTACGCAGGGGTTGAAACATATCCCAAACCCATTGCCAAGATAAATGATTAGTAAGGACTGTGAAGTATAGTTTGCTTAAAGAGGGCAAGGCAACACCTTGCCCTCTTGCTTTCCTGGTGTGCCCTTGCCGGGATGAGGGGAGGCAGATACATGATGACGACGCCGATTGAACAAAAAATCAGGAATAAGAAAAAGACATCCCAGCAGATTATCGACATGATCAAACCGGGCGACTGGATCAATATGGGCAGCGTCGGCGGAGATTCAACCGTGCTGGCTTATGAACTTGCCCAGAGACTGGGCCCCGGTCCCGGTCAGCTGAAAGACATCGAGTTCTGGAACTACGCAATGTTCTATCCCCATCCTGAATTTCAGGAAATTGATCCCAAGCAGGAATATCACTGTATCCATGAACATTTTTTCTTTCCCTGGAGTCGCAAGGC
>Ga0209614_1001635_pt1 | contig 16106 bp, 9 predicted proteins | sample BlaSprsedimmetaG_FD_185484 | JGI IMG/M metagenome (GOLD analysis project Ga0209614, IMG submission 185484) | Hot spring sediment bacterial and archeal communities from California, USA to study Microbial Dark Matter (Phase II) - Blank Spring... ... | reverse complement strand
TCTGGATGCTTGTAACTTCTTTCAAGACAGAGGATGCAGCTTTCACTATACCGCCAAGTTTCCTTCCAACGATCTTTGATTTAAGGAATTTCGTGAAGGCTTTTGATCTTATTCCACTTACCAGATATATTGGGAACACGCTTTTCGTAGCTCTTACTGTAACTTTGCTCCAGTTGATCTTTAACTCGCTAGCCGCGTACGGGCTCGCCAGAATCAGATTCAGGGGCGCTAACGTGGTCTTTTTGATTCTTATTGGAACGCTCATGGTGCCTCCCGAAGTAACGATGGTTCCCTTGTACGTTATAGTCAAGCAGTTAGGCTTTATTGACAAGTATAGAGCGCTAATTGTTCCGTTTATGAGTTCGGCATTTGGGATATTTCTACTTCGACAATTCTTCATGGGTATCCCTAGAGAACTCGAAGAAGCAGCAATCATCGACGGAGCTAGCAGGATGAAAATCTTCTTCAGGATCATCCTGCCGTTGTCTAAACCGGCGTTGTATACTATGGCCTTGTACACATTCCTTGCTCACTGGAACGAATACATGTGGCCGTTGATTGTAATAAATGACGCAAAGAAGCAGATGATTCAAGTTGGTATTTCCCAATTTGTTAGCGGTTGGGAAACACAGTGGACTCTCAGGATGGCCGCTTCAACCACGGCTGTAATTCCAATAATAATCTTCTTCTTCTTTGTTCAGAAACAATTCGTGGAAGGAATCAGTATTTCAGGGTTGAAAGAGTGACCCAAATTTTGAAAGGGGAGGTTTTTTTGTGAAAAGATCTTTTTTGATCGCACTTCTAGTAGTAGCTGTTGCCGCAATAGGCTTCGCGGCACCGGTGAAGGTTACCATGTGGTATGCCCAGACGGGTATATACTCCCAGACGCTCCTGGATATCGCAGCGGAGTTCAACAAGCTCCATGAGGGAGAAATCGAAGTGGAAGCCGTTTACACCGGAAACTACCAGGATACGATGCAGAAGCTTCTTGCAGCCATGGTAGCTGGTGACGTTCCAAATCTTGCACAGATTGAGCAGTCGAGGATAGGTCAGTTTGTCGACGGCGGTGCGTTCCAGGATCTCAACTACTTCATCGACAAGGATCCCGAGTTCAAGGCCACGCTCGATGACTTCTGGCCGAGATTCATTCAGGCCAATACCTATGAGCAGGGTCTCCTTGGATTCCCTCTGAACTGCAGCACCCCGCTGATGTACATCAACAGAGATCTATTCAATCAGGCAGGACTTGACCCCGACAATCCTCCAAAGACCTGGACCGAAGTCTACGCCATTGCAAAGCAGATCAAGACGTTGGGCGAAGACATCTTCGGATACAGATTTGGAATCGATGACTGGCTTCTTGAAGCCTACATCTGGCAGTTTGGCGGACAGATAATCTCTGAGGACGGAAGAGAAATGCTTATCTACTCTCCTGAAACAGTGGCGGCATGGAATTTCTTCCAGAAGGGAGTTAGGGAAGGAATATTCATATTCGGAGTTAGCGGCGGAAATGAATTGGACTTGTCTGGAAGAATCGCGATGGTAGTCCGTTCAACCGGTAGTCTTGGTTATCTTAAACAGAACGCAAAGTTTGATCTTGGCGCGACTACGATGCCCGGTCAGAAAAAGGAAGTAGTTCCGATCGGTGGAGCCAATGTCTTCATGTTCTCTGCAAGACCACAGGCAGAGAAGGATGCGGCATGGGAGTTCCTGAAATTCCTGACTTCTACTGAAAACACAAAGAGATGGTCACTGGCAACTGGTTACATGACCAGCAGAATCTCCGCATTTGAATCTCCAGAAATCCAGCAAATCATGACCGATGACCCAAGATATGCTCTCACATATCAGCAGCTTAAGGACAGAGCCGTAAGAAGACCCTGGTATGGACCTTATCCGGAAGTCCACGCAATGATTACATCTGCATGGGAAGAAGTAATGTCTGACACATCAAAGGATGTAGACGCCGTTCTGAAGAATCTTCAGAAAGAGGCTCAGTACGTACTTGACGACTATTACTTTTGATCTATAGCAAGTCAAAAGGGGGCAGTCATTGGCTGCCCCTTTTTTTAGAGGTGATTGAATGAAGAGGATTCTAGTATTACTGATTATTACTGTCGCCGTTCTTTCCTTCGGTCAAGTATACTTTGGGAACATTCACGCTCACACTTCGTATTCAGACGGGCAGGGTACTCCGGAGGAGGCCTTTGAACACGCGAAAAATTCAGGCGTAGTTGACATACAGGCAATAACCGATCACGATCACGACTTGAACTACCCTTTGCCAGATGGCTCATGGAAACTGGACAGAATAATCGAGATGGCCGAGAGATTCACCATTGAAGGAGAATTCATAGCAATTTCCGGCTTCGAGTGGACGCTGACCAGTCGGGGACACATAACGATATACGATACCACTGAATGGATTGATAGAAGCACAACGGATCTATACGACATCTACCAGTGGATCGTGGATAAACAGGCAACCGCTCAATTCTGCCACCCTGGAAGGAAGTACGGTGACTTTTTCGATTTTGAATACTTCCCCGAAGTTGATCTTTATATAAACACGCTCGAAGTGGGAAATGGTGCCGGCTCGAATTCAAATAACGTGATAAAGGAAGAGTATTTCGAGCGTTATCAACGGGCTCTCAGTCGAGGCTGGCATGTAGGAGCGTCTGCAAATCAAGACAATCATCAGAAGAACTGGGCGACTGTAAACGATGCGAGAACGGCCTTCGTCATTGATGAACTAACAACGGAAAAAGTATATGAAGCTCTCAAGACAAGAAATATATACGCCACTGAAGACCGTAACGCTTTCATGGCATTCTCCACTGAGGGAGGAAAGATGGGTGATACCCTGTATGATATTCCCAGAGCTACTCTGAAAGTCGAGTACAGCGACCCCGGCGAGCGTGTTCGAAGAGCGGCGATCTACAGCAACAATGGAATATTCGAACTGGATGTCTCCGGTGATGAGTGGGAAGTCGAGATTGATGTTGAAAATCCACTCTCATATAACTGGTACTTCGTCAAGATCGATCAGATCGACGGAAATGAGCTGGTCTCTTCTCCAATATGGTTTCAGAGCAGTACGAACAAATACCTTCTCAACGCGAGGACAATCGATCCAAGACCGGTTAAGGGACTCCCATTTGATGTCGGTTTCGACCTGATAAACTCTCTGAGAGAAGATCAGGTGATTTCGGTTGAAGTGAAGAGCGGAGAGACCACGGTATTTTCCAGGGACTATGAGATCTCTTCTATGACGTGTCTGGAGATAGTTGAGACATTTGAAACTGAAGAAGACTCTCTGGACTTCTTTGTAGATGATGAACTGGCATTTAGAATCAACGTCGATTTCGTCAGCTTCACAGCTCATCTCGACACTTCTCATGAGAATTACTTCCTGACTGAGTTGAAGCCGTTGACGCAGCTGCTAGAGGGTCTCGGCGGTGAGGTGAAGCCCGTAATTGGAGAGCTGACGGAGAAGACCACTTTCAGCGGTCAAGTCCTAATACTTCCCCTGCCGGATGCCGACACTTTTATGAAAGACTTCATGGAAATATCCGAAGAACAGGTTGATTTCATAGTTGATTATGTCAAGAACGGCGGGCTCCTCGTTATCGTACTAGCAAAGAAGCAGATCACTCACCCTTCGATCGAGAGTTATAAACTTCTGTTTGAGAAACTCCCTTGGATAGTCGAACTTGAAGAAGGCGGAAGATCTGTCTCTGGAACCAATACCAATAATTTTGAGATAGAAGACGGGGGAGGAGTCGTGATTCTTACCTGGGAGGAAGCGGCTGGAACGGAGCGAATAATTGAAGGAACAATGGGCTATATCGAATTGAAGCTAGGCTTGAGATGAAGTGAGGGATCAATTTGTCTAGATTGGAGAGTTTCACACTTGGTGAGGAAGGGAGAAGAATATTTGGAATATGCGAGTATCCTTCCTCAGGGAAAAGCTTCCCTACAGTCTTGATGTTTCATGGATTTACTGGAGAACACATTGTATCCACATTCAAATTTCCGCGTCTATCGAGAAGGCTTGTCGAAAGGGGAATCGCAACTATACGATTCGATTTCAGAGGATCTGGCGACAGCGAAGGCGAGTTCGACGAAATGTCGCCTCTGACGGAGCTGCGAGATGCTGAAGAGGTTTTCGAGTTTGCTCAGACGCTGGAATGGTGCTCGGGAAAATTCGGCGTAATTGGCTACAGTCTCGGAGGAATGGTGGCATCGATCTTTGCGGGCAGACATCCGGAGATAAGCGCACTGCTGCTATGGTCTCCTGTTATCATGAACCAGGAGTTTTTCCATAGGGAGGATTATACTTCTGAAGCAGGTGAGAAATTTAGGGATGTGTTAGGCCTGAAACTCGGGCCGTTATTCTTTGAGGATGGACGAAGCGTAGACGCTTCAGAGGAGTTGAGAAACTATTTTGGAGATCTTCTAATAGTACACGGATCCGACGATGAATCAGTTCCGTATCTTCCGGTTAAAGAATACGCAGACCAGAGGGGACTCAGTGTTCATACAGTGGAAGAAGCGAACCACAAATACCAGAGGATCGACTGGATCGAAGAACTCTTTTCTGTTTCCTCTGACTTTCTAAGTAAGACCCTTTTGTAGCGGGCGTCAGGGCGCCCGCTATCCTATTATTTGTCTCCTTATTTCATCAAGAGTTTTGTCAAGCAGCTTAATCTCAGATCGGAAAGTCAATTCCCCTTCGTAAGTTTCAGGAATTACCAATCCCCGCCTGGACAATCCAGCTAGAACTTCTATTGCATTATGCCGATGCAAGCCTGACAAATCTACGATACTCGAGAGAGTATGACTTGAGTGCAGAACCTTGCGAAGGATCTCGATTGATTCTCTTTTGGCCATCGTACTCATTATGCCGGCAGCATCTTGCTTTTCGACCGTAAGGCTTCGCTCCCTTGTCCTGTCGGTGCCCACAACAGAGATAATCGAGTTCTTTTCTGGGACCTCAATTGTAATTTCAGAACCACCAAGAGACCATGAAAACAGTAACTTTGTCTCTTCGACCGATGTATTAGGAGCATCAAGATCAAGGAGAAAGCGCAAGTAACTGCTTCCGAATTCTCTGAGATTCTCCTCGAGAAGTTCTTGCGAGTAAGAAATCGAAAGGTCATAATCTGGCGATGGCAGCGAATTTTCACTACCGAATTCCAGGAGTTCCACAAAAGAGTCACGCGTTTCTGACTGATTCTTAAGCATTTCAATGGCTTCGTATCTGTCCAAATTGGTGAGAGTAGGATTTGAGAAGGCGAAATCCAAAGCAGCCTTTTCGTTGCGTCCGAAAGACTGGATAATCATGTCGCCTAATTCATCTGGCTCCTTGAAATCACTGCTCAAGAACATATGAAGCAATCTCTCCGGCGAAGTCCTCTTGATCAAGCCAACGAGATCTGAAGAAGAAGGGGAGTCCTCAAGGAAGAGGTAGGGAACGATCCTAAGACCAAAAAAGGCTTTCCATCCGAAAAACCTTTCCAGCAGTTCACGATAATTTGGCGGTATTGACAGACGCAATTTAGAGACCCAGTCTGATATAAAGTCAGAAGATCCGCGGTCGTTATGGATCATTCTTTCGTGGTTATTGAGCCTGAACAAAGACATGAGCAGCTCGATTCCGCTTTCCTTCACGATTGAGATATTCATGAAAAGACCCTCCAAAAACTCACAGCATATCTGTGCGCTTTACCAACAATGTTAATAATCAATGAGGGGCAAAGAGATCTTCCTTACACTATTATGCCTTAAACACGAACTCAAAGGGAAGAGCAAAGTGGCGAGTAAGGGGTCACGGGCTTCGCTGAGCAAGGCGATTGACTCCTGCAGTTATCAGTGCTCGAGAAGAATGAGATACCGAACCGGGATCACGAAAAAATCACGTGAAATCATTGGCTGTCATCCCGTAGAGTCTGACCTGACGCCCTTAGATCCGATGTGAGCTTAAGAACGATGACCCGCTGATCGCTGTTCAAAACAACGTTGTCCGTCAACGGTCCACGGTCCACAGAGAAGAGCCTTTCACGAGACTTAGAGAGTTTCATGGCTTTTGCTCTACAACTTGCATCTGGAACTTGGAACTGTTTCAAAGATCGAGATCCTCTGACCAGCATTGTCAGGATGACTTGAAGTAGCAAAAGTCAGTCATCCCATAAGGCCCTCCCTGATTAGTGCGTCCGCAAATCCCTGTTCCTGTCATCCCGTAGCGCCTGCCCTGAAAGCCTGCCCAAAAATGCTCCTGTTCAGGGAAACTGATCGGGATCTGGTTCTTTGAAAACGGTTCCGAAAACCTGCTGAATACTTTGAAGAACCAACAAAGCGAAAATAAGGACTAACCAGCTTGTTAGGGCGTATTTGCGCTTAAGAACGATGACCCGTTGAACGCTGCAAAAGATGGTTCGCCGTTGACCGTTTAATAGCAAGGACCCGTTCACTGATAAGATCATAGACCAGATATTGATCAGTTTTGGCAGCTGACGAAGTGAGCTGGTTCTGACAAACTGGATTTCATTACTCTTGATTTTTAGGGGGCTCTAGCTCTTTGCCTTGATCAACCACCATCCACGTACCACAGAAGACGGCTCTTCCGCCCGGCGTAGCCGGAACTGGCCCCTGAAGATCCGCTGCACGCTTAAGAACATGAACCCGCTGATCGCTGATAAAGACAACGTTGAACCCAACAAAAGCTTCCCAGACGAAGTGGGCATTGCCTCCCTGAACAATCTTCGCCAGAATTTCCGATTCGGAGGACGGTGGACTGTTGACGGTTAACCTGAGAAGGCCTCCTGCCGAAGGCAGCCTTGCGTCTAAACGGTTCTTAGCTGCGAAAGTTGCTTCTTGAGATAGTATCCCGTATGGCTGTGGCGAAATTCTGCTACTTCATCGGGCGTTCCGGAAATAACGATTTCGCCGCCGTTTGCTCCGCCTTCGGGTCCGAGATCGATTATGTGGTCGGCGTTTTTCACTACGTCCATATTATGCTCGACAACGACCACTGTGTTACCCATTTCGACCAGCCGCTTCAAGACACGCACGAGTTTTGCAACATCGTCGAAATGCAATCCGGTTGTTGGTTCATCGAGGATGTAGAAGGTTCTTCCTGTTGATGTTTTCTTCAGCTCCGAGGCGAGCTTTATTCTTTGAGCCTCTCCTCCCGAAAGCGTCGTAGCCGGCTGACCGAGGCGGATATAGCCGAGACCGACATCGTTTAGGAGGACAAGTATTCTGTTCAACATCGGAATGCGTTCAAAAAAGCCAGAAGCCTCCTCGACGGTCATGTTTAGGACATCGGAGATGGTTTTGCCGCGGTATCGTATCTCCAGCGTCTCTTTGTTATAGCGTCTGCCTTTGCAGACGTCACACTCAACATAGACGTCTGGGAGAAACTGCATCTCGATCTTTATGAGACCGTGGCCCTGGCAGGCCTCGCATCTGCCGCCCTTCACGTTGAAGGAGAAACGCCCCTTGTTGTAGCCGCGCGCTCGCGCCTCCTGTGTCTTCGCGAAGAGGTCGCGCACGTGGTTGAACAGTCCCGTGTATGTGGCGGGGTTGGATCTTGGAGTTCGACCAATCGGATTCTGATCGATCACAATCACGTTGTCGATCTCCTCCCAACCCAATAGATCAGAAAACTTGTCCGCAGTCGAATTCTGCCCTCCAAGCATTGTCTTCAATGCTGGGTATATGGTGTCCATCACTAGAGAACTCTTCCCGCTTCCAGAGACGCCTGTAACGGTAATGAATTTGCCTAGAGGAAACGACACGTCAATATTCTTCAGGTTGTTCTTTCTCGCTCCCTTCACGATCAACGACTTGCCGTTGGAATTATTGGTAACTTCGAATCTCGGAACCGACATCTCTCCGTTGAGATACTTTCCAGTAAGCGATCGTTCCGGAGGTGCGTCTAGAAGCGACTGTGTTGTTCCCTGGTAAACGACCTCTCCTCCATGCACGCCGGCACCCGGCCCCACATCGACTATGTAGTCAGAACTCCTTATTACTTCTTCATCGTGTTCCACAACTATAACCGTGTTACCCAGGTCTCTGAGATTCTTGAGAGTCTTTATAAGCCTGTCATTGTCTCTTGAGTGCAATCCAATGGTCGGCTCGTCGAGGACATAAGTAACTCCGGTAAGGCCCGAACCAATTTGCGTTGCAAGCCTAATTCTTTGTGACTCCCCTCCTGAAAGAGTCATAGCGTATCGGGACAGTGTGATGTAATCAAGCCCGACATCCACCAAGAACTTCAGTCGCTTTTCAATCTCACTGAGAAGTTCTCCAACGATCTCACGCTGATAATCGCTGAATCGTATCTCTCTCATGAAGTCGTAAATCTCTTGAATCGTCAGTTCAGATATTTGAGCAATGTTCAGTCCTCCAAGGGTAACTGCAAGAGCCTCGGGTCTCAGTCTCTGGCCATTGCACTGTGTGCAGCCTTGCTGAACCATGAAGTTGCTTTCCATCCAGTAGCGCATGTCTTCGGACTGCGTCTCCTGATATCTCCTGTTGAGATTGTTTATAATTCCTTCATACGGACGTTTCAGCTCGTAAGTGAGTCGGTCAGACTGGTATTTCATCGAGATATCTCTATTAGTGCCAAAGAGAAGTGCATCCTTAACGTCTTCTCGAAGGTCCTTGAAAGTCTTTTCCGGATCTTCCCCGAGAGACTCGATTACTCGAAAAACCATCTTCAGATTGAAGCTGTCCCTATTGCTGGACATTGTCTTTATAGCGCCCTTAACGACGCTTAGATTCTCATCGACAACAAGATCCTTTGAAAACTCCATCGTGTAACCTAATCCGTGGCACTTGGGACAGGCGCCAAAGGGATTATTGAAGGAAAAGATCTTTGGAGATATTTCCGGAAGGCTAATTCCGCAGTCAGGGCAGGCAAAGTTCTCACTGTAGATCTTTCTCTCTTGAGAATCAACCAGACCGACTTCTACAAAACCATCTCCTTCATGGAGGGCCATCTCAATACTGTCTGCAAGCCTTGACGAGTTGTCTGAATCTGCTCTCAATCTATCGACCACGAGGTTTATCGAATGTCTCTTGTTCTTGTCAAGTTTCAGTTCCTCCTCGAGATCGTATGTCTCTCCGTCGATTTCAACTCTCACAAAGCCCTTCTTTCTCAGCGCTTCGAGTTCTTTTTTAAATTCGCCCTTCTTTCCAGTGGCGATCGGCGCGTAGATCGCAATTCTTTCCTCTTCGCCATACTCCTTGAAGATTCCTTCGACTATCTCATCCAGACTCTGCTTCTGAACCTCTCGGCCGCATGAAGGACAATGAGGGACACCTACTCTTGCGAAAAGGACTCTGAAGTAATCGTGAATCTCCGTAACCGTTCCTACCGTCGATCTCGGATTGTGACTTACTGTCTTTTGCTCTATGGCTATTGCCGGAGAAAGACCCTCAATGTTCTCGACATCGGGCTTCTTCATCTCTCCCAGAAACTGTCTGGCATAAGTGGAGAGTGATTCAAGGTATCTCCTCTGGCCTTCGGCATAAATTGTGTCGAGAGCAAGGGAGGATTTCCCCGAACCCGAAAGACCAGTTATGATTGTCAGCGAGTTCTTTGGGATTGCAACGCTTACGTTCTTCAGATTGTGAACCCTGGCACCTTTAACATATATATACCTATCCATTACTGCACTCCTCAACCAGTTCAACCAACTCCTGGCAGATACTTTCGACCTGCGACGATTCTGTTCCTTCGACCATTACTCTTACAAAGGGTTCGGTCCCAGAAGGTCTTAGAACAACACGCAAATCCTCTCTTTTCTTGAGCTCTTCAAGCCTATCTTTGAGCTTTCTGTCTTCCATTACACCCTTTTTGTCCGAGACGGGGACATTCTTCAACAACTGTGGATATACGGGAAAAGAGTTCACGAATTGTTCAAGAGTCTCCCCAAGCTCTTCGAGAGTATTGAGAGTTTCGAGAGAAGTGATCAGTCCGTCTCCGGTCGAGCTTCTGTCCAGGAAGATGATATGTCCGGACTGTTCTCCGCCAAGAACGCCTCCTGTCTTCAGCATTCTCTCAAGTACGTACTTGTCGCCGACCTTCGTCCTGTCGAGAACAAGATTTCTGGAAGTCAGATATTTCTCGAAGCCTAGATTCGACATAACAGTTGCAACAACTCTGTTGCCCTTCAATCTTCCCTGACTAACCATCTTAATCGAGTTCAGAGCCATCAACATGTCGCCGTCTATCAACCTCGAACCGGGGAGAACAAAGAGACATCTGTCGGCGTCGCCGTCAAAGAGCACACCAATTTGCCCTTGGTCGAGTGAATTTCCCAAGTATTCAGGAAAAAGCGAACCACAGCCATCGTTTATGTTTATTCCGTTTGGTTTGATTCCGCGAAGGTCGGCCTTGATGCCTAGGCTTTCGTATACCATCGATATGACGGTCGAAATTGCCCCATTTGCGCCGTCGACAACGATCCCTTTTGAAGGAAGCTTTTCACGCTTGTAGAGACCCACTACGTAATCAATATACTCATCTCTGTAATGGTCTACTTGTCGGATCTTCCCGACTCCGGAGAAGACTGTGTAATGGTAAGGGTTGTCTATTATCAGGTTCTCAATTTCAACTTCGTCTTCGTCTGAAATCTTCATTCCTTTGGCCAGCACCTTGATTCCGTTGTAGACAGCCGGATTGTGAGAGGCTGAAATAACCGCTCCCAGAGTGTTTTCCTTCTTGGTAATGTATGCGAGAGCCGGAGTGGGAATTACTCCGGCAAATTCAACGTTCATACCCGCAGAGGCCGCTCCGGCAGCCATTGCGCTTTCGATAAGATCACCGGAGTTTCTCGTATCCTTTGCTATGATAAACCTGTTGTACTTTCCCAGGTAGTATCTTCCAATTGCGTTGCCAAGCTTCATGGCAAGTTCGGGCGTGAGCTCTTCGTTAATAACTCCCCTGATGCCGTCGGTTCCGAACAGCTTTTTCATCAAATCACCCCTAAATATAAACATTTCTATACCTATCATTTAGTTTACCATAGAATCTCGTTGACAACTCAAAGTATGGACTATATAATTGTCACTGTTGGAGAGATGGCCGAGCGGTCGAAGGCGTACGCCTGGAGAGCGTATGACGAGCACAACTCGTCCGTGGGTTCAAATCCCACTCTCTCCGCCAGAAAACCACCCGTCTTTCCGACGGGTTTTTCCTTAGATTGGGTAGCTTCTCCGAACCCTTTCTGAAATGGAGGGATGATGGCAGAAAGATCGATAAACATAAGGCTTAATAGAGCTTTGGGTCAGAACTTCCTGAAGTCCGACAGAATTTCGAGAAGGATAGTCGATTCAGTTGAGATGGATGCTTCTTCAACTGTTGTCGAAATTGGCGTTGGTTCAGGTTCACTTACAGCTGTCTTGCTTGAGAGAGGCTTCAATGTAATTGGCTTTGAGATCGACACAAGATTCGAAGAGGGTAACAAAAAGCTTGAAGGCGAAAGATGCAAACTCTTGTACGAGGACTTTCTCAAAGCAGATCTAAGCTCGCTGCCCGAACCCGTAACCTATGTTGCCAACATCCCCTACTACATCACTTCTCCAATTATTGAAAGAATCATGTTTGAAGGGCCGACTTTTGATAAGGCAGTCTTGATGGTTCAGAAGGAGTATGCCGACAGATTGACCGCAACACCTCGAACTAAGGAATACGGTATACTGACGGTGAACGTCAACACGTTTGCTGAAGTAACGGAACTCTTCCATGTCTCGAAAAAGGAGTTTATTCCTCAGCCTGAGGTAGACTCCATGGTAATTCGGCTTTCGCTGCTCGAAAATGCTCCGATTGAAAGAGCGGAAAGAACGGTTTACAGGAGATTTGTCAGGCAATGTTTCTCTCAGAGACGCAAGAAGCTAAAGAACAATCTGGAGGGTCTGGTCGAGTTTCCTGAGAATCTGTTGCAGTCGTCTGGAATCGGGGCAGACGTGAGGGCCGAAGAGCTGAACAAGGAGGATTTTGTTAGACTGTTCAGGAATGTATATCCCGAAGGTGGTGTGAACCCGAAAACGGGTGAGTAATGGAAAGAGAGCTTTTCGAAAAGATTCTGAATTCACTTATCGAGGGAATAATCGTCGTCGATTCAGACGAGACAATAGCCTTCATAAATGACGAGGCACTCAATATTCTGGGAATAGACGGAGAAGATGCATCAGGAGCTTCCGTTAGAGAGACCATACCAAACACAAGGCTCCATATCGTCTTGAAAAGCGGCGAAGCAGAGCTGAATAGAATTCAGTACCTTAAAGACAAGACAATAGTCACCTCGAGGTTCCCGATCGTCAATTCTAACGGACTTGTTCACGCGGCAATGGCCGTCTTTCGAGATATTACAAACGTCGAGAAAATGGCCGAGGAAGTTATAAATCATAAAGAAATGGAAGGGCTTCTGACTTCGATTATTGACAGTACTTATGATGCAATTTCCGTTGCCGATGAAAAGGGGAAGATCGTTCTCGTAAACAAAGCTTACACAAGAATCACTGGAATGAGCCCAGATTACGTTATTGGAAAGATGGCAACTGTCGACATAGCGGAGGGTTCCTCGCTTCATCTGGAAGTGGCGAGAACAAGGAAGCCTATATACAATGCGAGGCTCAAGGTCGGTCCAAACAAGAAAGAAGTACTGGTAAATGTCACGCCGCTCTTCGTGAAAGGCTCATTCAAAGGAAGCGTGGCCGTTATCCACGACATATCCGAAATCGAAAGACTTGCTAGAGAGCTTGAAGATACGAAGAGGCTTCTGAGATACATGAAGGCAAAGTACACCTTCGATGACATCGCCGGATCGTCCAAACTGATGCAGGTCGCAATAGATCAGGCGAGGAAAGTCTCAATCACAAAGGCAACGGTTTTGCTTAACGGTCAGAGTGGTACCGGGAAAGAGCTCTTTGCACACGCAATACACCATTCAAGTGATAGACGCGATGCGAGCTTCATTAGTGTGAACTGTGCAGCGCTGCCCGAAACTCTGCTTGAATCAGAGCTCTTCGGTTATGTCGAAGGAGCCTTTACGGGAGCGCGCCGCGGTGGAAAGAAGGGACTTCTTCAGGAAGCAAACGGGGGAACGGTATTCCTGGATGAAGTCGCGAAGATGAGTCTTTCGGTCCAGTCGAAATTCCTGAAATTCCTTCAGGATAAAGAGATTAAGCCCGTTGGAGGAAATGAGACAGTCAAACTGGATGTACGGGTGATCGCCGCAACGAATGTCAGTCTGGAAAAGCTTGTGGCGGCCGGAGAGTTTCTTCCCGATCTGTACTACCGTTTGAACGTAGTTCCCATATTCATCCCTTCTTTGAGGGAGCGACCTGAGGACATTCCCGAGATTGCAAGACTGGTAGTAATGCGGCTCAATCAGGAGTATGGCAGGATGGTCGCGGGCATTGATCCGGCCGTCCTAACGCTGTTTAGGAAACATGATTGGCCTGGCAACGTTAGGGAGCTCGAGAACGTCATCGGTAGGGCAATGATCAGCATGGAACTCGAAGAGAAGACAATAATGCCTTTTCACATAAAGGGAGTCATTGAAAGACCTGAGAAGCACGGCGAACTGCCTATGGGAAGCCTGACAGTGTTAATGGAAGACTATGAAAAAGAGATTATCCGGGCAGCCCTCGAAAGAAACGACTGGAATAAGACAAAGACTTCAAACGAACTGGGGATAAGCATAAGGAGTCTATACTATAAGCTTGAAAAGTACGGTCTCGCTGACAACCAAATAGACCGATGATATAATTATCATTGGGGGCGAAACGGTTTCGACGGGGTCAATGAACTTGAAGGAGCGAGCCGAGGTCCCGGAGCCGCGTCAAAAAACCGGACAAGCAGAAATGCCAATAACGAATTTGCACTTGCTGCTTAATAATTAATAAGTAGCCGTCCGAATAGCTTTTTGGTCTGGTGGGCTATGAAGGGCGTCAGAAAATCAGACCTTACCCGTGGATCTGCTCCGAATTCTCGGGGACACTTAGGGGCTAGGACAGTCGGACTCTGCCTGTGAAGTCTTGACTGTTGACGATGATCACAGGCTGCGCTCGGAGAGCCTGCAAGGAATTTGGTTTCGGACGCGAGTTCGACTCTCGCCGCCTCCACCAAGGCAGTACATCGCGACAACTAACCACTGCACCGGTGCGAGACGATTATGGAAGTTGTCTGTTTTCCCCCACACTTTCGAGGGTGTGGGGGTTTCTCTTTTCAAGCCGATCATATTCAAGCAAGTAATGAATTGGTCGTGGCGGCAAGGCAAGATTTTATTCGCGTCAGAAGGTCTTAACTGGAGGACTTCTGAGAAAACGTACACTGTAATTTGTGGAACCAAGAAAACACCGAGAGTGAATGGTGGGAGGACCCTGTTCTTCTGGTTGAGTAATATAATGTGTCTTCGTTACTGAACTCAGTAAGATGTATTGCCTACAGAGACATTAAGGGTATTCTTGGTAATCGGAAGTCTCTGTTAATGTAATCAAGTTTGCTAGGAGAAAGAGGTGTTGGAGGCCGTCTTGACTTGTGACCAGATGACGTGACAAATAAGCGTCAGACCTTGCACTTGGTGAAATGACAATGTCTTTATTGGATTGAGTTTGAGATACTCTGAAGGTACAATGCCATCATCTCGTCATCATCCAGGTCTTTGGCTCCGATCCGAATGACTTCGTAGCCGCTGGCTTTGAGTATTAGTTCTTGCCTTCTGTCAAGGTCTATTTTCTCTTGCCCTTTGCCCTTATGATAAGTGTATCCATCGATATAGATAAGGAGTTTTATATCAGGATATGCAAAATCAGCGATGGTCGTCATATTAGAGATGGTTACCTGGTATTGAAGATGAGGATCTGGAAGTCCGAACTCCCTAACAATGTTAAGAAACTTCGCCTCGGCCGGCGACTCCAGGTTCCCATCAGAAGTCTTTTCTCGCCTGGTGCCTGGTATTTTCACCACTGTAGTAGCCCCTGCAGTTTGTATGAAGTCAAGTACTTCGATTGCTTTCTTCCTATTGAGAACTGAATGGTAGGGTTGATTCCAGAAGCTCAGCAGGCATCTGTAACAGGCAGTCTTGCAATCGCAGGAATCAAGAAGTGTCCTTGCGGTCTTCATTACACTTTCTCTGTACTGGAACAACACCTCAATGTATCCCGAGCCACCCGGTACTGTTTCGAAGAAAGTAACGTGGTAGTTCTCTTCACGCCCGTTTATGAAGCTATCAATCTCACTGGTGCTAATATCCAGGTCAATAGATGCCCCCACCTTCATCGATTCCATATAGTTGGCTGCCTCTTCGAAGCTCTTGAAAGGGCCCACAACCATTACATCAGACACGAATTCTGCGTGAATGCCTCTCCTATACTCATTAAGTCTTTCTCCTTGAATATGTTTGTTATGGACGGTTTCCAAATGTCTCAAGAAGTGATCTTTCCCATTAGGAGTGTTCTCTTCTATCACTCCACATTCGGGACAAATATAGAAACCATAGCCATAGTTAGGTATATCGCGTTTCGAACCAACGTTTATGAGGACAACTACGTCTTTTCTCCTGAAAGAAGTAATCATTCCGTCAGACTTGGCAGTAAATCCTCCCAGGTGATTTTCCTTAACGATTCCCCTTATGTCGTAGCCCATAATGACTCTACGATTCTCACTATCCCCGGGTCTGCCTTCGAGAGTCAACTTGGGGTCCGTGAGGTGTATTGAATCAAGCTTCAACTGAGCTGGGTTATCGAAAGAAGGTTCATCGGGTTTTTCAGGCATTATATAGTCTTCGATTATGATGAATCTCTGCCTAAAGCCCGCCTTTGTGTCGGCGTTGTAGAAGTTGTACCGTGTCGGTCGGTACTTTTTCCCTACTGCGTAAAGCCTGGAAAGCGGTGCAAATTCCCTTAGAGCGATATTGTAGTTTCTGTCGATTTCAACGAAACCTTCGTTGTCCAAGCAGCGGGCAGTAACGTGGCCCTTTGCAAGTGAATAACCGGGGAAAAACCCATACTTGATCAGAACGGAGATCGTATAGAAATCACTGACTGAGTTCTCACCGCCCTGTGGATGCATAAAGGCATTCAAG
>Ga0209614_1001633_pt1 | contig 16118 bp, 16 predicted proteins | sample BlaSprsedimmetaG_FD_185484 | JGI IMG/M metagenome (GOLD analysis project Ga0209614, IMG submission 185484) | Hot spring sediment bacterial and archeal communities from California, USA to study Microbial Dark Matter (Phase II) - Blank Spring... ... | reverse complement strand
GGAGGCCCATTGATAAATGGGCCGCGCGAATGCGCGGCAAAGTCAAGTATTTTTTATAAATTTTAACCATTATTTTACGGGGAGACTCTAAACTCTAGTCCCCTTATAACAAACCTTCAGAACATCGCCATGCCCCCAAGGATAAATCACTCATAGTATATCCGACTTTTACCACGCTTCCCGTTTTCGTCGACTTTGTCTCGCTGTATCTCCGGGCACCCTGTATCCATCATCCCGACTGCATAGCCTTTATGCGGGCGACGGAGGAAGCTCGATTCACAAAGCGCTATCATCATACCTGACAGAAATAACGACTGTAATTGCTATCCACACAACACACGTCCGGTATCCTTCCGGCTATAATGCTTTCTTGATAAATTCCTCAAGTCTTTCCTTGGATACGAGTCCGACAAGGGTATCTTTGACCTGACCGTCTTTAAACAATAGAAGTGTGGGAATACTCCTGACGCCATAATTTGTCGCCGTTCCAGGACTCTCATCGACATTGAGTTTGGCAACTTTGATCTTGTCTTTATATGCTTCGGCTATTTCCGTAACGATTGGTGCTATGGCATTGCAGGGACCGCACCATGGAGCCCACAAGTCCACCAGGGCCGGTTTGTCCGATTTTATTATTTCATCTTCAAATGTACCGTCATTCACATGAATCAAGACATCTTCCTTGCCCATGACACACTCTCCTTATTAGATTTTTTATCTAACCTAATAACTCACTCCGATTATGTCAACGACTATATCATAAGTCTTTTGACAGGCAAAACGGAATCTGGTACAAGTTCTCTCGAACAGAAGGAGGGGGTTAAACATGCTCGGCATTATCTCCGGGACCATTCTGCTTCACGGAACAGGCATTTTCGGCGACATGCCGGAAAAGCGGATCGAAACCGATTTCGGTGAAGCCGTTGTTTTTCTTTCGCCCCGGGCCGTTCTCGTACCACGACACGGACTTGATCCCGACCGGTACATACTTCCCCATCGTATTAATCATCAAGCCACGATAGGCGCATTGAAAAATCAGGGTGTCAGCGAAATTATCAGTGTGAATTCCACGGGCTCATTACAGAAGCATATCTCACCGGGAATGCTCGTCGTTCCCGATGATTTTATCAGTCTCTCCGGTGGACCGACCATATTTGAGACAAAGCCTGTCCATGTGACGCCGATGATCGATCCCGTCATCAGGGAGAAATGGCTGGAAGCGGCTCGAATGAGCGGCATCGAAGTCGTTGACGGCGGCGTGTACTGGCAGACGACGGGACCCCGCTTTGAAACCAGGGCGGAAATCAGAATGATGGCCCGGTTCGCCGATCTCGTCGGTATGACCATGGCCTCGGAGGCAATCATCGCCAAGGAAATGGACATCCCCTACGCATCGTTGTGCTCGGTCGACAATTACGGTCACGGACTCGTTGACAAGGAGTTGACCATGGGTGAGATTATAAAACATTCGCGAAAAAATACCGAGGCGATACTTGCCATTGTCAGAACATATTTAGAAAGGACGGGAACATGAAATTTTCGAAGAAGGGTGACATGGGAGAAACCAGTCTGCTGGGAGGGCAAAGGGTCCCTAAATTCGATCCGAGGCCGGAAACGTACGGGGTACTTGATGAGGCGAGTTCCGCCATGGGAGTCGCACGAGCGATGACGGGAAATCAGAAAATCAAAGCCATTCTCCTCAGCGTTCAGAAAGACCTGCTGATCATCGGAGCGGAGCTTTCAACACTTAACGAGGATTACGGCAAACTTATCCATACGATCTCGGATAAGGACGCAGACCGCCTTGAACGTGTTATCGATGATCTTCAGAAAGACTTTGAAATGAAACGGGAATTTGTCTATCCGGGCGAAACGGTCGTTTCCGCCCAGATAGACGTAGCCCGGACGATTATCCGGCGGGCGGAACGCAAGGCGGCTCTTCTCAAGAAAGAAGGAATCATACGCAACGAAACGATCAATCAGTACCTGAACCGCTGTGCCGATATGCTTTTTACGCTTGCACGGTATGAAGAAGCAACAGGAAACGGTTAAATCACTTAAACGATCCCAATTGACAAGACGATATCTTTACTTTTAATAATTCACAGGCAGCGGATACATGCATTTTGGGAATACCAAATGAATCGGCAATCTCCCAGGATGTTTTACATGGCAGCCGACCGTCGACCAGTCCGTTTTCAATTGCATCCTTAAGACCGTCGTCAATCGTCTCGGCCGGCGCGAAGGCCGGTTTTTTGTCTTCATATCCGAATAGGCCCAACTGGCAGCGGCTGATCCTTATTTCCATAAGATCAATGGCAATACCGACATTTCTGGGTAAAACCTTCAATTCGGTAACAATACTGAATGCCGCCGCACACGACAGTTTCCCCTTTTTCGCCTTTGATTCTATTAAAGCGGCTATGCTCGGATTGAGCTCTGTATCCGCCGGATGCTTCGCTGCATAATGTCCTGCATCTTCGTGTGTCATAGCGTTCATATCTCCCCTTTATTTGTTGATCGTCAGACCGATGCGGATACAGCGCTAATATTTCATATAATGAAATGGTTCTGCCGCCTGGAGGGCATCCGGATCAAGTGTTTCGAACCCGTTCTCCTTGAGAATCTGCTGTGTTCTTTCCATCTGATCCACGTCAACAACAAAAACCGCCCGTTTCCAGCTTTCAAGAACAAACCCGTATGCATTCTCAATATTGATTTTTTCCCGATAGAGCAACCGGATCAGTTTGTCGAGTCCTCCCGGTTTGTCTTCTATTAAGACGGCAACGACTTCTCTCAGGCTGACCGTCAATCCCTCCTTTTCGAGAATGCTGAACGCTCGTGTCGGTTCATCAACCATGACGTTAATGACCCCGAAATCATCGGAACTTGAAATTGAAATAGCCCGAATGTTGATTTTCTCCCGTGCGAGTATATCCGTTACTTTAGCGAGTCTTCCCGGCTTGTTTTCCGCGAACACGGAAATTTGATGCGCTACCATGGCTCGATCTCCTCAATCAATCTCACTCTTTTCTGTTATCAATAACTCTGACCGCCTTGCCTTCACTCCGGAAAAGGCTGTCGTGTTCAACCAGCTCAACCTTCGGTGTGATTAAAATGTCGCTTTTCAATTCTTCCACGATCCTGCGTCGAAGCGATTCAAGCTGCTTCACATTACCCGTAAACAAGTCCCTCCGAACCTCAACCTTGATATGCATGACATCGTCATAACCTTCCCGTTCAAGAATAATAAGAAAATTCATCCCCACACCGGGTATGTCCATAAGGATTTTCTCGACCTGGACAGGAAAAATGTTGACCCCTTTGATAATCATCATATCATCGGTCCTGCCCTTGATCCTTTCTATCCTTTTATGGGATCGTCCGCATGAACAGGGCTGTGCCACAATTCTCGTCACGTCCCCTGTTCTATAGCGCAGGAGCGGCATTCCCTCCCGCATAAGCGTGGTCATGACAAGCTCGCCTTCCTCACCATCGGGTACGGGTTGCATAGTTTCCGGATCGATGATTTCAATGAAAAAATGGTCCTCCCAGATATGCATTCCTGCCTGTGCCTCACATTCAAAGGCGACGCCGGGACCGTTCATCTCAGACAGACCATAAGAGTTAAATGCCTTCAAACCGTAAAGCGCTTCTATCTTGTCCCTTGTCCGAACGGAATGCGGTTCAGCGCCGATGAAGGCAATGCGGAGCTTTGTATCGGTTTTCGGGTCAACCCCCGATTCCTCGAAAATGGAATAAAGATGGAGGGCATAACTGGGAATAATATGAATGATCGTCGTCTCGAAGTCTCTCATGATCCGGATCTGCCGTCTGCTGTTTCCGGCACCGGCGGGTATGACAAGTGCTCCGAGCCGCTCAGCGCCGTAATGAAATCCGAGCCCCCCGGTGAAGAGACCGTATGTCATCATGTTCTGAAAGACATCGTGTTTTCTCATACCGGTACTGTACATGGAACGGGCGACGATATCGGCCCACGCGTCAATATCGGCGGCGGTATGAAAAATGACGGTTGCCCGTCCTGTCGTCCCCGACGATGAATGCATCCGCACCAGTTCTGTTTTCGGAACTGCCAGGAACCCATACGGCCAGTGTTCTCTCAAATCATCCTTGGTTGTGAAGGGTATTTTCCCCATGTCACTTAAAGACATGACATGATCAGGAGAAAACCCCGTTTTCTCAAACAGTTTTTTATAATAGCACGAAGACGATGCCTTTTGAAGACTGTCTTTCAATTTCATAAGCTGAAGCGCATCAAGCCGTTCCCGTGACATGGTTTCGATATCTTTGTCCCAATACATGATTTTCCTCCGGCGTCTTGCTCACGACGGAGTATAACAAGTCGGCAAAATATATCAAGGAGTTTAATTTGCAGTATGAGCTGGTAATATGATACCTAATGCAACAATGTTGCAAACTAAAAGGCTGATGGTTATGACAGGGGACCGAGAGCGAAGATTGGTTGCAGAGTGCGAGGGGCCGCACGGAACAAAAAGAAAAACCGGCCATCAAGTTCTTTTTTCCGATTTTCTGTCTCCTTGGTACCTTTCTCTATTTTCCAATATCAATTTTTCGATGTACAATTTCCGAAATTTCAACCGATGAGGCGACACAGAACGGAACCATGACGATTTTCAATGAACACAGCAGGATTTTAATAACCTGCCCCAAGGGAATCCCCCCTTACCTGAGAGATGAACTTACCACACTCGGATTTCCCATCCTGTCGGAATTGGTTGCCGGCGTGGAAACGGAAGGCACACTTTCAGACACGATGAGAATCAATCTCCATCTGAGAACGGGACATCGAGTCCTGTTTCTCATAAGTGAATTCACTGCGGAGAATCCTGCCGAACTTTATGAAGAAATCATCCGCTTCCCCTGGGAAATCTATATTGAAGATACGGGATATCTTTCCGTCACATCAACAGTGAACAACCCGACGATCAGAGATCCACGGTTTGCCAATGTGAAAGTCAAGGACGGTATTGTGGATCGATTTGTAAAAAACCTCGGACATCGTCCCGATTCAGGTTCACGGAAAAACAGAACAGTGATCCACCTCTTCTGGCAGGACAGCCAATGCCTCGTCTATCTCGACACATCCGGCGAACCAATTTCACGTCACGGCTATCGGAAAATTCCGTTGAGAGCCCCGCTGCAGGAGACACTCGCAGCTGCGACGATCCTTGCAACCCACTGGGACGGCAACGGTCATTTCATCAATCCCATGTGTGGAAGCGGAACCCTCGCAATCGAAGCGGCCCTGATCGCCCTGAGAAGACCACCGGGCCTGCTGCGGAGCAACTTTGGGTTCATGCATATTAAAGGATTTGATAAAGAAATCTGGAAAGAATTGCGAACCGATGCCAACAGGCAGTCACAAAAAACGCCGAATGGTAAAATCATAGCAACCGACATTAACCGCCGCGCCGTTGAAGCTGCTCAAAAAAACGCTGAAACTGCCGGGGTAAAACATGTCATTGATTTTAAGGCATGTAATTTCTTCGACACCACTGTCCCCGACGGCCCGGGGATTATCATGCTCAATCCTGAATACGGTGAACGTCTCGGTGAAATAAAGAAACTCAAAGACACCTATCGGCTTATCGGCGACTTCTTTAAACAAAAGTGCCAAGGGTACCAGGGCTATATATTTACGGGCAATATCGAACTGGCGAAACATGTGGGACTGCGAACGAAACGACGGCTCATCTTTTTCAACAGCACTATCGAATGTCGCCTGCTGGAATATGACATCTATGAGGGGGGAAACGGGATTAAAAAGGAGACCCGGTGATTTTGCGGCATAACACTATTCATCGGATAATCGACAGAATAAGCGCTCAACAGGCTATGCCGCACAATAATCAAAAATACTTGTTTCTTCTTGATAATAGGTCGCAACCTGTTATAATCGCCCAATGGTCAAGCTATTCAATCAGTTCGGTAAAAAAGAAAAAAAGGCCATCCAATCAGCGGATTCGTCCGTTCCGTGGGAAAGCATCGTCGTCTCTCCTGAAAAAGTCATGGAAATTATCGAACCGGGTATGAGTATTTTTCTTGCCACCGGAGTGGCCGAACCGCGCACATTGGTCAAATATCTCATGGCCTCGGATCTCAGCAATCTCAAGGACCTCGAACTCATACAGCCCGTCAGCCTCGGCGACGCCATTCCAATTGATGAACGGTACTCGCACAAATATCGACTCCGGACTTTTTTCTCCGGATGGGTTGCCAGTGAGGCCATTACGGCGGGAAGAATTGACCTCATCCCGATCAGATATTCAAGAATTCCCCGACTGTTCAGGAGAGGAGCCCTCAGGGTCGATGCCGCCTTTGTTCAGGTAACCCTTCCCGACGAGGCGGGATTCTGCAGCCTCGGCATATCGGCCGATGTGGCCAAACTTGCCATGGAACGGGCTTCGCTGGTAGTGGGAGAAATCAACTCACAGATTCCAAGAACACTGGGAGATACATTTGTACACGTCACCGATTTCAATTATCTCGTAAGGTCAGCGGAAGATCCGATTTACTTCTCACGATGGAACGTTTCGGAGGAATTCAATACAATCGCCCGAAACATCACCAATGTCATTGAAGACGGAAGCTGCATATCCTTCTTCATGGGACCGCTTTACGAGGCTCTCGGAAAACATTTGATCCGGAAACGACATTTGGGCGTTCATTCCGTCGTTATGTCCGATGCATTAATGGACCTCATCAAAAGCGGAGCAGTCACCAACAGCAGAAAACGGATTTTCAGGGGCAAAAGCCTCGTCACCTATGCCCAGGGAACACGTGAGTTGATGCGGTGGTTGGACAACAATCCCCTGATCGAATTTCAGGGAATCGATATTGTTGCCGATCCGAGAAGCATTGGGCTCAATGATAATTTTGTGGCGATTATACCGGCCCGGAAAATAGATCTCACCGGAGGAGTCGCCCTCCATGTGGGGAAGGGAAACATTATTGCAGGCCTCGGAGAAATTCAGGAATTATTCTGGGGGGCCTCACTTTCGCGGGGCGGGCGAACCATTTTTGCTCTGCCGAGTCGTAATTTAAAGAATGAATCGAATATCGTCCTTTCAGTTAAGGACTATCCAGCTCAACTTTCAATCAGCGAATCTCTCGACATGATTGTTACAGAATACGGTGTCGCCTATCTCTCCGGTCGATCTGTCAGGGAACGGGCGCTGGCACTGATCGATATTGCCCATCCCGATGACCGGGGCACATTGGTGCAACGCGCCAAAGAGTTCAATATCTTATACCGGGATCAGATTTATCTTACGGAATCGGGACATCTCTATCCGCATGAGATTAATATCAGTCATGTGTTCAAAGATACCGTCACCGTCCGCTTTCGACCGATCAGACCGTCGGACGAGGATGATATGCGACGGTTGTTTTATCGTTTTTCCGATCAGGCCGTCTATTACCGATATTTCAGCCCGATTAAGACAATGCCCCATATGAAAATGCAGGGGTATGTCAACGTCGATTTTAACCGAACCATGTCGATTGTCGGCGTTGTCGAGGAAGGAGGGGTCGATAAAATCATCGCAGAGGGACGCTATGTAATCGTGGAAGACGGCACATTTGCCGATACGGCATTTATTGTCGATGAAGACTATCAGGGTAAAGGGATTGCAACGTTTCTCTTCAACCTGCTCATGCAACTGGCACGGCAACGGGGAATAAAAGGATTCAATGCCGATGTACTGACCGCAAATAAGGCAATGATGAAGGTGTACGAGAAATCGCCATACCCGATGAAAGCCACTGTCAGTGAAGGGGCATATGAGCTGACGATACCCTTTCCGGATGAAACGCCGCGCGTGACGGAAAATAAAAGCGAATCGTGAAACACAGTGACAACAGAGGGATATCAACAATGCGCTTCTTTTTCATTATCACCGTTTTTTATTCGAGGCCTGCGGCGTCACTGTACGGAAGCGGAGAAAAGGAAACCATGGTTCGTCGTTCATAAATCGATCCGGGGTCCATGCGGTGAGCCGGGATTTAGGAACATGTACATTAGATCTCATATATTATTCGTATTTCGTCATCCGACATTGTCGCCTGTTTCAGCCTGTAACAGGCCATTGATCCATCCGCCCCGACATACCGCGATGCCCCTGAACCTTCGTAGCGGCGATATGCCACCGTCGATACGCATGGTATGGTGGTGTATGGCTTCGGTAAACCGGTTTCCACGGTCTGCTTGAACAACCGGATCATCATGAATATAGAAAGTACCCTGTTCACTCGAAACCGACACATCTGTCACAATACTCAGGAAATGATGGATTTCCCCCGGGACAGAAAAGCGTACTGAACTTCTGTAAACTGAATGTTCCGTGGGCGAAACGGAACAACATCAACTTCGAATCATCCTATTGAAAACAGTCATTGCAAACGACGAAAGGATTTCTATGGATCTTGTGAACTCAATCGGCTTTCTGGCGGCTCTGTTGTCGGCCGTTTCCATGGCACCACAGGTTGTTAAGGTCTATCGAACCAAGAAAACAGATGATTTGTCCCTCTGGGCCTTTGCCGTCCTCTCATGCGGTCTTTTCCTCTGGCTGGTTTATGGCCTTCTCATACAGGCAATGCCGATAATCATGGGAAATGCCGTCGGGTTTGGATTCTCGTTATATATTGTCATCATGAAAACCAGACATGGATGAGCGAAGCGGCAACGTCACAACCGGAAATTCTCAAGGATCAAGTCAACAGACACCGCGCGAGGAATGAGGAAGGGAATGAGTTCATAAGCTTATGAACTCATCAGGCGACGGCTCGAAGCGTGAAGAGCCGGATCCGCGGATTCCGGTGTCTGATATACGATTTACGAATCACCCTTTATTAGGATTTCCGGCGCTTCATTCCCTTGTCTTCTCGATCCGACATCACCACCGGCGAAATCAACGCAATTCATGTGAACGAAGGTTCTCGACGTGGAAACCGGCGATGATTCAGCTTTCAAACAATATTTTCCCAGTATCCACCATATTGTAGCCGGGAAGATTGCGGGAGACGGCAGCGATCTTTTCAGGCCGTATGTAAGAAATGAACTGCTGAATAACACTGGTCGGCCATAATTCTTTCGGGATAACAAGATCGAATCGCTCTTCTTTAAGCGGTATAAAGTCGAGCGGCACGAGATGGGTCACATACTCAATACCCATACCCACGTCAGCTTCGTCGAGAAATACCTTCAGTGCCACAGACAGATGAGAATCGGCCATATTGGAAAAACCGTCGATGTTTTTTTCACTGACACCGGATTGACGCATGAGGTACTCGAGCAAAACCCGAGTACCGGATCCCTCATTTCTGTTGACAAACCGGACTTGCTTATTCACAGCGTCATCGATCCCTTTAATGGCGTACGGATTTCCTTTTTTCACAATGAGTCCCTGTGTTCGATGCCACAGATTTACAACGATATATTTTTGCGATGAAAGCATTCTTCTGAGGATGGGAAGGTTATATTCGCCAGTCTCACTATCCAGAAGATGAATGCAACAGGCCTGACCTTTCTTTCGGATGAGAGATTCAATGCCTTTCAGACTGCCGACTGAAGAATAGAATATGATCGATCCGGGGAAATTTTCTCCGGAGTAGAAAGATAGAAGACGGGCCAAGAGGATGTCATCACTCCCAATAATCCGGATATCCCGCTCACGTTCTACGTTTTCGTCGATCCACCTCAACACATGGACTCTCGGAAAAAGCCATTTACCGGCAATTTTTACATGCGGGATATTCCCATCCCGGATAATCTGATACACCTTCTTCTCGTTGAGCCTGAGAAAATCCGCCAATTCTTTTGTCGTCATTAATTCTTTCATAGTTATATGGATAGCACGAGATATCTGCACTGTCAACATTATGAATTTTATTACTATTACTGACATGAACAAACCATTACCAATAAATATTGACATGAAGTGACAAATTGAATAGTAAGGAGACGATTGTGTGGAGAATTGTTATCCATGGTGGATCATAACCCCTCTGTCATGCTCTTTAACGAGGCCGCTGGTACATAACATCATGTTATTCCAATGGATTTATTGGGGTGATATTGTGACGACATTTTTTGAGAACCGGGACAATCATTTCACGAACAGCAGTTTTTGTGAGGGAAACAATGCGTATTTTTATTGGTTTTGACGACACCGACAACAGTGAAGCCGATCGCGGTACCGGGAAACTGGCACGATGGTTTGAACACTCCCTGCCACCCGATTACGTCGTGTGGGGAGTGGTCAGACAACAACTCCTGGTTCATGATGCAATACCCTATACATCACACAACAGTTCGGCATGTGTCATCGTGAATGTACCGGACGGTTCATACAAAGATGATGTCATCAGACGAGCAGTAGAGCACATAGAAACGTACTCCTTGCCGGGCAGTGATCCCGGACTTTGCGTGGCATGTGAAAACGAAGTGGCGCTGCACGAAGTCATCGACGTGGGATTTCAATGTACCTCACGGGTACTCCGTCAAAAAGACGTCATTAAATTCTCACAGACGTTACACATATCCGGTCATGGCGGAACGAATGACGGCATCATTGGAGCGACAGCCGCAGTCGGATTGACTGCTTCGGGATGGTGCGGGCGGTTTATCGAATATGGAAGACTTCGCACCTATCCCGACAGCATAAAAATTTCAGACTTGGAGCGCGACGGCATTATGGTGACATCGATAGATAGAAACGCCCTTGTTCCTTCTTCCGATGATGTAGTTGTTTCTAAGGGATGGCTCCGTCCCCGTCTGTTGGGAAACAGGCCCGTGCTCATTGTAACGCCGGGGGATGAAGGGATCTGGGAATCCCTTGGTGAAAAGAGACAAAACAATCACTCTGAGCAGATTGCACAATCATAGCATTACTGTCCCGCCCGACCGGAAACCTTTGCCGAACGTGATGAGCACCTGTGGGAACGCTCAGTCCATCACATGCGGGTTATGGCGCAACCGTTCATGCATCGTTGGGTTTAATATGATGATGGGTGCGTCCCGGGCGGGCGCGTTTGCCGAACCGTTTATCGCTTACTCCGCCTAACGTTACTATACTGCTTGATAAATTTTGTCAGATTCTCGGCTTTCCGATCCATGAAATCGATCCAGATTGTCAGCATTTCCTCACCATCCGGCGTAAGATGATACATCCGGCGGGCGGGACCGCTTCCGTCCGTGTTCCATTCCGATGCTACCAGGCCGTCCTCTTCTAACTGTCTGAGATGACGATACATCATTCCGGGCGGCGCCTGCCCCTGAATGAAACCAAAGTTCTGAATCGTCTGGATCAGTTCGTACCCGTATGAGGGTTTATCATAGAGCCCCAGAAGAATTGACGGTTGAATATACCGTTCCTGTTTTCCTTGCGATGGCTGTCGTTTTTTCTTCATTATCACCTATAATATTAATTTGACATATATCCTATGAGGATATATAATAATAACAAACATTGATGAAATAAACAACATTTTCTATTTCATCCGACTTCAAGGAGGCATATATGGGAGCCATGATTTTTGTTCGCGAACGTCGTAAAATTGAAAAGGGAGAAAAAAAGCCCCGTTACCGTGTATGCGGTATCAGTGGCATGGATCTCAAACTCTATGCCCTTCATATGAGACATAAGGAACTCGAACAGATAGCCGAAGCAACCGGCGCAAAACTGGTTATCCTCAAAGCGGGCAAGGAAGAATCCGAATAAGCTGCCGAATGTCTTTCCGCTGTTTATAAAGATGAAATTGCCCCTCAGTCTCTGTATATGATCGTACCGACATGCTCCCCGTCGAGTGCGGCAAGGATGTGTTCGGGATGGTTGAGGGCATCCACAATCTGTAATTCTTTCATCGTTTTTGACCGCTTTAAAAAGACCAGAACATCCCGCTCAACGATGAGGTCGTCCAGATCCATCGCCAAGAGTTGGTCTGCCGAAATTCGACTGAAGTATTTCAGGCTCTTTCGTTCCCCCTTCGTATACTTCTTTGGATCATCTTCGTAGAGTCCTCGTTCGTCTTTCAAATAGATCAGCGATCGTGCACCGATATTCTCCGCCAGGAGGAAGGCCCCGCAGTCTGTCCTGTGGGGCGGGATAGAACCGTACTCGGCCGGATGTTCAAAGTAACCGTAAGGTGGAATGCCATACGTTATCGGTATGTATCCGAGCTGACAGAACATGGTCAACTGTTCAAGGTTGTCGCCATGGCCGATCTTGACACCACCGTGCTTGGCAAGCAGAACGCTCAGCATTTCAGCATTTTGCCACGATACTTTATCAGCAAGTTTTGAGAGAACTCCCGTCGGCATTCCCAGATCCACGCCGATACTGAAGATATGACGGGTACGGGTACCGCCCCCTGCCATCAGAATAATCTTATGTCGTTCTTTGGCCTGCACAAGCACATCGAGAATGGGAAAAACCGCTTCCCGCCCCCGATCAATAATGCTCTGCCCGCCTATTTTCAGCACGTTTATATCGGGGTGCATCCGAAAGTATTCCGGCGCTTCCGTGTGCCTGAGAAAGCTTTTGCTCACCAATGATTCCCCCATGAGAGGAGAATTAATATGCAACCGTCCCTTTTTCCGCCTTTCTTTCCTCAATTTTCTCATAAGATTTCTATTCCTTCTCTTTCGATAAAACGATGGAAAAACGGTGAAGGGATACCCCGTGTTTTGTAATCCCTCATGCATAGTACGAACCGGATAACACTGTGTCAAGAATATTTTCCCTTAGCATATCGGCGTTTCATCGCAGATCTTTGCGACGCGGCCACATTCCCGACAGGCCGTCGGAAACTTTCCGATTTGAGGCTGTTCCCCGTACATGGCTTACAACATACGAATGACGTCCCTTACAAGCACATCTTTCAGTGCTTGAAGCATCAAACCATACGAGCCCGATATTCACCTGATAAACCCGTCAAGGAATTAATTGCCGCTCAACAACGTCGAAGAATAATATCTTTACCGCTCACCCTTTTCATGGTACGGTACACGGCGTCAGGAGATCAGGGACGTTACATGATGCTCTGCGCTATGTCTGCAATAAATTCAAGGTGATACGTGAAAGAACGTGTTGCTTCCGATATACGGGAAGAACGATTCGTAATTTATAAAAAGGAGGGGCTGTGATGAAAAGTTTTTTCGGCATTAGCTTAGCTCTCGTAGTGACGATATTTATAACGGCAGGCTGTGCGACCACCCAGAATCTGACAAGTTCAATCACATCAAAGGTCGGTTCAATCACATCAAATGTTGATGATAAGTTATATTCCCAGGTACCTGAAGATGAGCGGCACGGGATTTCGAAGGCAGAGTCCGAATTGAAAGCCTTTGATGAAAAACTGAAACTTGCAGCCCTGAAAAACGAGTTGGCCGGTGCCCAAAAAGAATATTACAAACTTCAGGCGGACTTGGTGGAAAAAGACTACAAGGCGGCATCACTTAATCTTGATATCGCAAAGGTTGAAGCAATTGACAGAGCGGGATTGGGCGATAAGGCAAAGAATATAAAGAATATTGCAAATTTGAAAACAAAAAAACACACTACTGAAGGAGATCGGATCAAGGTAGAGGCCAGGATCACAATAGCTGAGCGCAAAATCAGGGAACTGACTGAACAGGTAAAGCAGCAGGATGACGTTGTTTCCAACCTTCCAACACGCGGAAACGATTCTCAAGGCGAGGATTCCCGTTCGCCGACCGGGGAAGATGAAAAATCCGATGAAACCGACGGGGAATACGAAACTCCAGAAGATAATTGATGGACACCCCGCAAACTGAGCCGGAAAAACCGATCGACCATACAATCACTCAGGATATCGAACCGACCTGCAGAAAGCATAATCGAGACTAGAGTTATCGTTGAAAGAATACCGGCGTGGAGACATTTCAAAAACGTCCGCCTTCACGCCATCCGAAATCCCTTAGAATCACCGGCAGGGGTATCGGAACGAAGCCTTATTTACTTTTTCTAACTGATCATCATAACCCGTATATCGGAATACTACGGTCATAGCGTGGTCATTGCGCACATGCTGAACCACATGAACGACCGTTGACCCATTAATCACGGATATGTGCGGATGAATCACCTGTCTGCTCTTCGTCGATCATCCACTCTCCGCTTGCGGCAATACGATGCAAGGGGTCTTCTCCGTCAAGTCCCGGTGGAATTGAGATCCCCAATAGCGAGGCCACCATGGGAACAAGATCGCGGGTTGAAACATCCTGATTATAGACATGTCGACCCGGAAAGACAGCACCCAGTCCGGGACCACCCACCCAGAACGACACAATGCTGTCACTCGGATAGTAACTGCCGTGATGGCCGTATTTTCTCGGATCATTTTCGAAATATGACCCCTTCCTGTTAATGATCTTGATATCGGGAGCCGTTGTTCTCGTGTATTGATTTCTCAGACCGTTCACGACATAATCCTTCAGTTCGAAGCGACCGGCAAGTTCCGTCAGGGGCTTCAGAGCATCAAAGAATCCCCTCGAATCGTTTGCGCCATGACGATAGCCTTCCCATTCGAAACACCACCATTGATCATTCTCCTCTATTCCTTCGTGCCGTTCTCCTGGATATTGCCGGATAACCAAGGCATTCATATGGTCGGTCATATCGGCATTCCGAAGCAGGAGATCAATCGCCGGTTTGACATCCTCCAGAAGCCGGGGAGGACCCATCCATTTCCGAGACTTACGATTTCTGAGATAGATCTCTTTCGTACAGGCACCGGGCATAATGACGGCCTCCGCGTCACCATTGTCGACACCACGGCCGGCCAGTCTGAACGATGGTCGGAGGCTCTCATCTACGATGGCATTTGACAGAAATGCCTCTATTTTCGTGAAGCCATGCTCAGACACAAACAAGAAGATTGTATTTTCATAACAACCCACGTCTTTCAGTAACTTTATGATACGGCCCATGAGCGGATCGAGCACGGTTTCCGCGTAGTGTTTTTGAATTTCGTCCATCGTCGCATTTTTCCGGATTAATTCGGAAGACGGATAATGCGCGTCCAGATCGGCTCCCAATAGCTGTAAAACCATGACATCGGGCGCTTCGCCGTCGTATTTCACGATACCCTTCAAACTCTTGTTAAAATTGAAAAGATGGCCGTCTTCGAACGCCCTGACTGTTCTTTCATCGACATACCTGCAGGAAGGGAACCAGAATCCTTTTGAAAGCAGTCCGAGAACCGATGCATTTCCCCAGAAAAAAGCCCCTGATTTCAATGACCAGTCCGCTCCCTTGGTCACCATCAGCATGGCCGTCATTGAGCGCATCCCTGCATTGCCCACCATATCAAAAAGAGTATCGACACCATTATCTTTTAATATGTTATTGATTCTCTGCTGCCCGTATGAAATCATCGTCCGCACGTTACGGGTCTCACGATCAAACCATATCGTTGCCACAACACCGGTGTGTTTCGGATGGAGGCCGGTATACATCGAGGTGATACCCGGTACGGAAGCAGCAGGCATGGTAACCATCACTCTGGGAAAGTATACATAGGATTGTTCATTCTGAGCCCCCATCAATATTTCCCTGAAATGAGGAAGATTTTCAAGCCCCTCATCCAGGATTCCCTGCTTCATCCCATGAAGTTCCATGATGACGATCTTTGGTTTTCGTTCTCCGGCGGCATTTGCTTCATTCTCGAAACCGGCAAATATAACCATCGCCACGATGCAGAGAAAAAATCTCCATTCATTTCTGAGTACGTACATCCGCTTCATCCGCCCGGATTTCAGTGTTATGGATTTATTTATATTTTCACATTTCTCCGGAAAGCACTCCCGGGAAAATAACTTATGCTCAGAAAAGTTTCCGTCCTTGGTACCATCTATACCTGTCCGGTAACATAGCATTGGTCATGTTGCGGACAAACCACAGGAGCACGTTGCCTCGAGAAGAAAGCGACCCACAACCGGGCGGCTTTCGCCCGCACATCAGGTTGCTTTTTCTGAAAAAGGATACTTTCCCGTTCTATATCCATGCCCCGATGTCCTGAAGTCACCTTTGTTGACGTCATATCATGTATACGTG
>Ga0209614_1001630_pt1 | contig 16126 bp, 14 predicted proteins | sample BlaSprsedimmetaG_FD_185484 | JGI IMG/M metagenome (GOLD analysis project Ga0209614, IMG submission 185484) | Hot spring sediment bacterial and archeal communities from California, USA to study Microbial Dark Matter (Phase II) - Blank Spring... ... | reverse complement strand
CCTCAATGCCTTGAGGCTGTCTGGGTAGCATGGCAAAGCCCTCCATGAAAAAAGTGGATCAATGGGCTTTTGGTGCCATAACACAAGACAAAAATCAACAGAATTTAGTTTAACTTGCGTTGTAGGGTTATGATGAGGGCTGTCAAAGGAAAAGAGAAATGAATCCCATCCACTGAATATGATTTCAGACCTCGTAGCGAATATCGCTGAAAACTTTGGTAATGCCTTGACATGATACAACTTACACTGGTCCACCCTAAGAATTGGACATTCGTCATTTGTTCAAAATTTAAATTCTGAATTTTTGGTAGGTTGACAGATACAAAATTTGTAGCAATGCACGGCTATTGAAAGAATAGCTGCATATTTCAGCGTATTAGAAAATGCGACACGTCCAACAAAATGACGGGTCTACGCCATTTATTGGCGAGGTCTGGATTTACGATCTATTTCATAATCCAGGCGGCGTCAAGATTTTTCATAACAGCTTGTCATAAAAGCGCAAAACTTGTTCTCGTGTTGGCTAACAAGTTTTCTTGAAACTACTCACCTCGTTCGGTTTATGGCTGGATTGCTGTATTTTGGCTATGTCGCTCCCCCTGACTGAACCTGGCATCGTTCGCCGTACCATTGCCAAACGCAGGTGCACATACTTCCGTTCCCTGACTGCAATGGTTCAACGGTCCGAGGCCGGGGAAGGAGTTGCGACGGAGCCAAAACACGCAATCCAACATCGCCCGTGGACGCTTTCAAGTTTTGCCGAGTAGTTACGTTTTCTTCTTATTATCGATAGACACACAGCATTAACAGACACATAGCCCCATCAACGGATGATGAACAAGGCCACCATGAGCGTCAATCCAAAAAGAGACGCTGACCATGCCCGCCTGCCGCGCCTTCTGGCTGCATAAACCAGCAACAAAAGAGCCAGACCGAAAAGCAACTCTCGAAGGGCTCCGCGCAAGTTGTGCATGCTCAGCAGGCTGGCGAAAAAAGCCATGCCCGGAAGATCGGCTCGCTGAACATTCAAAAACAGAGGCCAGGGCGAGCTGTAATGTTCCGGCGAAAAGGGCCAAAAAAGCGGCACCCCCTGCGGTGCTGACGTATCCAGACTGAAAAAATCCAGGATGGGATGCGACAACCCCGCTACCAGGAGGCAAAACAAAAGCCGACGGGCGGGAAACTCGGCGGCTTGGCGTGCCCTGTAGCGATTGAGCAGAAAGAACGCAAGCGTTGCAAAACAGAACATGAAAAACAGGCTGTGACTAAAACCCTGGTGGTAGCGGTTCGGCGCGCCCATAAGCAGGCCGGGCAAGAAATCCAGGTCCGGGAGATTGGCCAGAAACAGGCAGGCTGCCAGCAGTATCCAGCGGGCTTTACCCTGCTTGAGAAAGGCCCCCGGACTGAACGCGACAAAGGCGGCCGCGCCAGCCGCGCAATGGGCCAAAGGCATGGGCATGAAGGTCTAATCGCCCCTCATGGAGATGATTTTGGCTGGCACGCCCACGGCCACGGCCCGTTCCGGCAGGTCCCGGGTGACCACGGCCCCGGCGCCGACAACACTGCCGGCACCAATGTGCACGCCGTCCAGCACGATCACCCCCGCGCCCAGCCATACGTCGTCGCCGATGATCACCGGCCCTTTGGCCACCAGACCCTGGTCCATCATGGGCCGGTCCATTGTTCGCGTATCGTACTGTCCGCCGCCCAAATAGCAGTTGGCGGCAATGAGCACGCTGCTGCCGACGTCAATCCCGGAAATGGAGGAAAGCACGGTGTTGCAGCCTAGATCGGAACGGTTGCCGATGCGCACCGGGCCGGACTTGCCTTGTACAACGCAATTGCGGGAGATGATCACGTCGTCGCCCAGGCTGATTCCTTCGTCACCCGCGCCTGATGCGTCCAGAAGCACATAGTCGTCCACGGCCACGCGTTGGCCCAGGCTGATCCTTTTGGGATGGCGCAGGGCCAGCCCCTTGCCCAAAATCAACCCGGCCCCGGCTGTCTTGAACAGGCCGCGAAACAAGATTTTGCGCAAGGCGTAGCCCAAAGCCCCGGAAAGGTTCATGCACAGCAGAGTTGTTGCCTCATAGCGCATCAGCAGGCCCAGCCCCCGCTGGCCCAGAACCTTGGCCTGGTAGCGTTGCAGCGAGGAGGCAGAAGGATCGTGCAGCTGTCCGGCCAAGGGCGTTTTGTCCAGGCGGGCCTGGCCCGGCTGCTTGACCTGGTCTGGCGACTTCATGCCTTCAGCAGCCCCTTGTCCCGGTACCACCGAGCAGTTTCGGCCAGACCATCCTCGTCAGGCCATTTGACCTGGTATTCGAGCCGGTTTCGCAGCTTGGCCGTATTGAAGGAACGATCCTTGGTGTAGAACGCCACCCGCCGCTTGTACAGGGGCGGCTCCAGCCCCAAGGGGCGGCACACGTTTTCGCAGACAGCGGCAAGGGCGAAAAACGGCCAGGCCGGCAGCCGGACCACACGCAGATGGCGGCCCATGGCATCGGCCACGATGCGCCCCATTTTTTCCAGGGACACGGCCTCCGGGTTGCCGGCGATGAACACTTCGCCCAGGGCCGCCGGATGCGTGGCGGCCAGAATCATGATGTCCGTCAGATCGTCCACATGCACGAGATGATAAAGACACTTGCCCTTGCCCAGCAATGGAAAGATCGGCCCGACTGCCAGGCGGAAGAGCTTCAGCAGGCGGGTGTCCCCGGGGCCGTAAATGGCGCAGGGCCGTATCACGGTGCAGGGCAGATCGTTGCGAGGAGCAAAGTCCCTGATCCAGAGTTCCGCGTCGGCCTTGGTCTTCTGGTACATGTCGTCAGGATCAAAGGGATAGTTTTCGGCTGCCGGAGGCTTGGCGATGTGCCCGTGCACGCCTACAGTGGAGACATGAACAAAACGTTGAAAATCCGGTTGGCCGGCCACGGCCTTGGCCAAAAGCTGTGTGCTGTCCACATGCACCTGACGATAAAAGTCGTCGGAGACCTTGGCCTGGCGATAGGCCGCGGCCACATGAAAGACGTAGGCCACGCCCTGGGCGGCTGCAGCAACTGTGTCAGGATCAAAAACATCGCCGCGGATCCAGGTAATGGGCAAATCCTGGAGATGCTCCAGACGCGAGGAGGACCGGGCAATGGCCCGGACGTCCAGCCCGGCCTGACACAGCTTTCTGACCAGAAGGCTGCCGGTAAAGCCGGAAGCGCCGGTGACCAGGACCGGCGTCCTGGCGGGAATGGCAAGAGAAGACATGAAAAATCCTTTAGTTGCGATGAAAGTCGGCAATAACCGGAGATCCGTAGGCTCTGGTCAGCCCGATCAGCCTGCAGGCACGCTCGAGCAAAGCGGACAGCGGCGCCAGGCGCAGGGCGCGGTGCAGGGCCATGGGCAGAAAAAACTGTTTGTGCAGGCCGGTCAAGGCAAAGCCGTGACGGACGAAAGCCTCTTTGATCTCGGCATGGGTGAAGGAGCGCCATGTGCGGGTATTGCCTTCCAGTTTCTTCTTGGCTGAAAAAAGCATGGGCGCGATGGAATTGACGCTCTGGGAGGTGGGATAGTCGATGATTACCCTGTGTTTGGCCACGCGGCAGAGTTCGCGAACCAAAGTGCGCCACTCATCGCAGTGGGTCAACAGACGAAAGCAAAAGGCCACGTCGAAGGATTTGTCCGCGCAGGGCAGATCCAGAATATTCCCCGTGACAAAGCGGCATGTTTCGGCCTGGACCAGAGGCTGGATGCGCTGTGCGCAAACCGCAGCGCTGCCCTGGACAGTGACGTTGTAGCCCCTGGCGCACAACGGCGCGGCCAGTTGGCCGTGACCTCCGCCCACGTCCAGGATCGACGCATCAGGCGTTGCCGCCACCAGGGACGTGACGATGTTTTCCTGGAGCTTAAGCATCCAGACCCCCACCGGACCGGCAAAACGCCGGGCATAGTCATCGGAGGAGGTTTCAATGTCCGCCGGCGCCTCTGGCCCATCCGTTGGGGAACTTCCCGGCGCAGCGCCGTCCAATGGTTGTTTTCCGTCCGAAGTCATCCTTGTATTCTTATCCCGATACAGGTAAAAAGGCAATCTTTGCGAGCATCAAAGAGGACAATAGCCGGAGCATCAAACAGCATCCCGCATTCTTCCCACTGATATCACCATGCCCATCATTGCCGACACCCACGTCCACATCTATCCGGAATACGACGTCGCACTCCTTTTGGAGTGCGCCTGCCGCAATCTGGACCAAACCGCCCGTCAAAACGGTTTACCGTCGTCCGGTAACATGCAACGGGTGCTGTTTTTAACCGAATCATCCGGCTGCGACTGGTTCGCCGCAGCCGGTCAGGGAAGGCTGCCCACGGGATGGACGGCAAAAGCAGCTCCGCTACCCCTTTGTCTGACCTTGGGGCACGAGCGGTCCGGGCTGGTACATTGCGTGCCAGGCAGACAAATGGCCACCAAAGAAAGGCTGGAAATTCTGGGGCTCGCCATGCGGGAAGTCGTCCCGGACGGCCTGTCCGTGCATGAAACGTTGGACAAGGTCCAACAGGCTGGCGGCGTGCCCGTGCTGCCCTGGGCCCTGGGCAAATGGCTGTTCAGCCGAAGCCGGATCGTACGCGACCTTGTGCTTTCCTCTCCGCCGGATCGCTTTCTGATCGGCGATTCCGCGATGCGACCCAGCTTCAGTCCTTGGCCTTCCTTAATGCGGCTGGCTCGGACCCGGGGTTTCGGTTTAGTTCCCGGCTCGGACCCGCTGCCATTGCCCGGCGAGGAGCGCCGCGCAGGCGGTTACGCCCTGTTCAGCACGACCGCGTTCGATCCGGAACGTCCCGGAGCTTTTTTGCGCGGGGTCGCCCAGGACGCGTCCGCGCGGATACTCGGTCCGCGCCTCGGCCTGGTCTCCGTGCTTCGAAAGACCCTCGCCCTTCGGACTGACGCCAAGCATCGTCCATTTCCCAGTACGCCACTCAATGTCAAAAAGAACTATGATCGATAAAATACTTGAAAAGCGCGACCGACGCCGCCGGGCCTTACTGTTGGCGGTTCTTGGTCTGGTCCTGGCGACAGCTATCGGCATTCGTTTGGCCATGGTCAAAGTCAGTGTGGAGCATATTCCCGTGACCACGGACGAGGCCATTGTCGTGCTTTTGGCCAAGCGAGTGGCCGAGGGCGAGCGGCCTTTGTTCATTATGGCCCAGCCCTATCAGTTTCCCCTGGAATCCTACCTGCATTCCCTTCTGGTGGACCGCATGCCCCGCAACGCATCAGGAGCGCGCTACCCTGGTTTTCTGGGAGGGGGAGCCACCTTACTCCTGTTGCTTTGCATTGCCTGGCGCCTCACCCCGTTCGAGCGGGCCTGGCCCATGCTCGGGCTGATTCTCTTGCCCTCTGCCTATCTGCTCATGGCCCAGTTCGGGTACCCCTTGCCGGGCTACAACGCAGCCCTGGTCTGCGCTTTTTTGGCCGTTTTTTTGGCCATGTCCGTGCCGGAGAAGGAACAGGTTAAAAGTTTGGTCAACCCTTTGGCTTTGGTCTTTCTGACCGGACTGTTCGGCGGACTGGCCTTTACCGGCAACATGCTCACCGTCAGCCTTGTCCTGCCGGCTTTGTTCGTGGCCCTGGTGCGTTCCGGCTTCTTGCGTATGTTTGTGCACCTTCCAGCCTTGGCCCTGGGTACGTTCATCGGGCTGATTCCCTATATTGCGGGAATCCTGGCCCATCCGGACGCCCAGAAGGCCGTGGCCGGCACCAGGTCCCTGCCCGAGGCCCTGGAGAGAATCTGGTCGCCGACCTTGACCTTTACCATTCCCCGAGGCCTGGGCGTGGCACCGGCGATCTATCCGGACAGTCACGTGCAACTGGAACTGGGTCAAAGCCTGGCGCCCTATGTCGGGATTTTTTTCGGCGTCGTGCTGGTTGCGGTGACCGTGATAAGAACTTGGCATTTTTTGCGCCAGGCGCTGCAAGGAAAATGGCCGGTTCTCTCCGGATACGACATCTTCACGGCCGCGTCCTGGGCCGGCATTGCGGCCTTTGCCCTGAGCAGCAGGGCAAACTCGGATTCCTTCCGGTATCTGATGCCGGTTCTTTTCTGTTTTCCCTTTTTGCTGGGATGCCTGTTCGTCCATTCCGGACGAATGCTCCGGCTTGTGCTGGGGGGGGCTGCGGCTTTTCTGATGATCGTGAACGTCTCCACCTCCCTGGCCCTGATCCCGCATTGGAAAGAGCCGTCCTTCGGCCCGGAAATCATGAACGTATCCGTCATGGAGCCTGCTCTGGACTATTTGCGGACGCAAAACATCGAATACTGCGTTGCCTCGCACTGGGCCGCGTACCGGGCAAGCTTTCTCACCGACGAGGACATCATCTGCAGCCAGCCCGTGAATGAACGCTTTCCTGGATGGCCTTTGCCCTACAAGGAGCAGGTGGACGGCGCCAAGCGCGTCGCTTATGTTCTGACCGAACGGATCCGGTTTTTGAAACCGCATATTTTCGAGCGTCATTTGGAACAGATGAACATCGCTGCGCACCGGGAAACCCTTGGGGAATTCAAGGTTTACCATGATTTCCGGGAGTTGGTTGAACGCGCTGCGGATGTGCCGTTGCCCAAGCAGATGCAGCAAGCCTCGGCTCTTCACAGCAACCAGACAGCCCATCGCCTGGTGGATGGAGATCCGGCCACGCGCTGGGGAAATCGCCGCTCTCAGAAGGCAGGCGAGTGGGTGCAAGTGGCCTGGGAGACACCGCGATTGATTCAGCGGGTAGTGCTGGATTATACCTGCTATCGCTATGACCGGCCTTTTCAGGTAAACATCGAAGCACGTACCGAACAGGGATGGCAAACAGCGGCCCAGGGGGTGCAGGACCGCCTTGAACCCTTTGTGTTTGCAAACAGCCACCCTGTTTACGGCCACCATCTGCAAACGTACGCCTTTGATCCAGTCATAGCACAGGCGGTTCGCGTCACAATAGCAGAGCCCAATGCCAGCCGGAATTGGAACATTTGTGAAGTTGACGTCTTTTCATTGCTCCAGAGCCAGAATCAGACGCATTACATGGGTATCCACGGAGAACAGCAATGACCAACTCCACCAAATCCGACACCGGCCTCGCCGCGGTGCGGTGGCTGGCATTCATGGACAATATCGACGAGCGTGGACGGCTGACAGCCGTGGAGAGCGGTATTTCCCTCCCGTTTCCCATAAGACGCGTTTTCTACGTCCACCAAGTACTGCCTGGCGAGGACCGCGGCGGCCATGCGCACCGGGACACGGACCAGGTCCTGACCGCCGTGGGAGGCAGCCTGCATGTTGTGGTTTCGGATGGCCGCGAACACCGCCGCTACCGGCTGGACCATCCTGGATGGGGCATTTATCTGCCGCGGATGATCTGGGTGAGGATGTACGACTTCAGCCGGGGCAGCGCCTGCCTTGTCTTTGCCAGCACGCACTACGACCGGTCCATGTCCATTCGCACCTGGCGGGAATATCTCCAAGAGCTGGGCAGATCATGGTTTCCGGAACCCGGATTGGAGACGCCGCTGGTAGCCGACGCACCTGTGGACCGCCAGACAAAGCAGAACAATGCTGCAGGGGGGACGTCATGACGCGAAATCCACAATCCCCGGAAAATTTGTTTTTGCAATCCGCTTTCTGTGCCCAGGGCGTGGAATCCTTGCAAAGTTTTCTTGAGTGGTTCGAAGCATTCAAGGTTAAAAGTCGCTTCGAGGTTTTTCGACGGGGACTTGGCGATCTCGATGGCTGGCGTTTTACCGAGGGGACCGGAAACCTAGTGCACCGCAGCGGACGGTTCTTCAGTATCGAAGGGCTGGACGTGACCACAAATTTCGGGCGTGTGAGACACTGGATGCAGCCGATCATCAACCAGCCGGAGGTGGGCATCCTGGGATTTCTGACCCAACGGATTCAAGGATCGCTTCACTTCCTGATCCAGGCCAAGATGGAGCCGGGCAACGTCAACGGCCTGCAGGTATCGCCCACGGTGCAGGCCACGCACAGCAACTATACCAAGGCCCACGGCGGCAAGCAGGTCCCGTATCTGGAGTGGTTTTTAGGGGGCCATCGGGGCAGGTATCTCGTGGACCAGCTGCAGTCCGAGCAGGGTGCGCGCTTTCTGGCCAAGAGAAACCGCAACGTCATTGTCCAGGTGCGTGACAATGAGCCCATCGAGGTCCTGGACGGTTTTTTTTGGCTAACCCTGGGTCAGTTGTTCGCCCTGCTTAAGATGGACAACATCGTGAACATGGACTCCCGAACGGTGCTTTCCTGCATTCGCTTTGCCGGAGCGGACAACGGGTTGCCGGAGGCGACGATTGACGCCGGCGGGGGGTTTGCCGCAAACGTGCATGTTTCCTCCTGCATCGCGGAAAAGAGCTGCCTGCATACCTTTGACGCCCTGATTTCCTGGCTGACCCGGATGAAAACGACCTATTCCTTGGAGGTCAAACGCGTGCCCCTGAATCAGGTAGAGGAGTGGAGCTTTGATGGAAACGTGATCAGGCATGAGTCAGGCCGCTTTTTCACGGTCATGGGCGTTGAGGTGCATATCGACAACCGGGAAGTGGCTGCTTGGCATCAGCCTTTGATCGAATCGGCCAAGGGCGGGATGATCTGTTTTCTCTGCCAGAAGAAAAACGGCGTGATGCACTTCCTGGTGCAGGCCCGGGTCGAACCCGGAAATTTCGACTGCCTGGAAATGGCACCCACCATCCAGCTGACCCCAAGCAACTACGACCCGGACCGCCCGGATACCTTGCCCCCGTTCAGTAGCCTCCTGCTGGATTCCAGCGCCGCAACGGTCCGCTACAACGCTCTGCAGTCCGAGGAGGGCGGACGGTTTTATCACGACCAGAATCGCTACCTGGTCCTGGAACTGGGCCCGGAGCTGGACCTGCCCCTGCCGGACAACTATATCTGGATGACGATTCGGCAGATGAAGGAATTCATCCGCTTCAACAACTATTTCAACATCGAAGCGCGCGGACTGCTTTCCTGTCTGGCCCCCGCGGCCTTGCCCGCGCAGGTTTAACGCATATCAAGGCGACTCATCATGGATGTCCTGATCATTGGCTTTTCCTCTATTGTCCGGCGGCGGGTACTGCCTGCCGTATTGACCCTGCCCGGCGTCACAAAGATTCATGTTGCCAGCCGCTGTGGCGATCCCCGGGAGATGATCCCGGAGCAACGGCGCGGGATGCTCCTTGCGGATTATGAAACAGCCCTAAAGCGATGCCCGCCGTGTCTGTGCTACGTGTCCCTGCCCAACAGCCTGCACGCGGTCTGGGCCAAAAAAGCCCTGGACAAAGGGCATCACGTGGTCCTGGACAAGCCGGCGGTGACGCGCCTGGAGGACGCTTTGGCCCTGGCTGATCTTTCAACCGAACGCGGGCTGTGCCTGGCCGAGGCCAATGTCTGGCCCTACCATCCCCTGGCTGAGGCGTTTCAGCAGGTGATCCGCGAGGACGGCAGCCCTCCCCAGGCGGTCGTAGCTGTGTTCACGTCGCCGCCGCTGAACCCGGACAATTTTCGATACCAGCCCGAATTCGGAGCCGGGGCGCTGCTGGACCGGGGGCCGTATGCCGTGAGCAGCGGACGTTTTTTGTTCGGTCAGGTCCCGGCGCGGATTGCTTGCGATATTGTCTCCAGCGAAGCCCAGGGACGCGTGGACATCTCCTTTTCCACCACCCTGAGTTATCCCTGCGGAAGCTCGCTGCTCGGTTTTTTCAGCCTGGGAGCCGTATACCGCAACAGCCTGTCCATGATCGGCGGACGCTATGCCTGCGAAGCGGAACGGATCTTCACCCCGCCTGCGGACTTTCGGGGAACGGTGGTCGTGCAACAGGGCAACGCCAGGCACAACGTGGAAACCGCTTCGGGCGACACCTTTGCGGCGTTCCTGCAGCACGTCATGGACCAGATCGCCAGCAACGACCAGGCAAAGTTCGCTGAAATCCTCGTCCAGGACGCCACGGTTCTGGACGAAATGCGCAAGGTTGCGCAACACTGCCTGCCTGAACATCATTAATATCCTTTTTGGAGCAGACGCATGACTGAACATCCCGTGATCAAAGTGTGGGATTATCTGGAAGAACTGGAGGAGGAGAAGGTCGACATCCTGGAAGGCATTGCCAAGGTTCTCGCCTCCGGTCGGTTGATTTTAGGGGAAAGCGGGAAGAATTTCGAAACCGCCTTTTCCGCATACTGCGGCGTCCGGCACGGTGTGGGCGTGGACAACGCCACCAACGGCCTTTTTCTGGCCTTGAAGGCCTTGGGCATCGGACCGGGGGACGAGGTGATCACGGTGTCCAACACGGCCGTGCCCACGGTGGCGGCCATTGCCGCGGCAGGGGCAACGGCCAGATTCGTGGATATCGCCCCGGATTCCTACCTGATGGATGCGGGACAGCTGGAGGCTGCGGTCACACCACGGACCAGATGCATTTTGCCGGTGCATCTTTACGGCCAGTGCGCAGACATGGCCGCAGTGCAGGCCACGGCCTCGCGCCACGGCCTGCATGTCGTGGAAGACTGTGCCCAGGCCCATGGTGCGAGGCAGAACGGTAAGAGGGCGGGAGCCATGTCCGACATGGGCGTGTTCTCCTTCTACCCGACCAAACCCCTGGGCGGCTACGGCGACGCGGGAATGGTCGTCACAGATGACGAAGCTCTGGACCGGAAATTGCGCAGACTGCGATTCTACGGCATGGACACGGTATATTATTCGGAAGAGCTGGGCTATAACTCCCGGCTGGACGAAATCCATGCGGAGATCCTGCTGCGCAAGCTCACGCGGCTGGACGCGTACATCGCCAAACGGCAGACCCTGGCCAAACGCTACGCCGAAATGCTTGCAAACACCTCGCTGCAACTGCCCGTGACGGTGCCGGACAATGAGCATGTCTTTTACATCTACGTCTGCGCTCATCCGGATCGGGACCGGATCATGGCTGAACTGAAAAAGCAAAACATCATCGTGAACATCAGCTATCCCTGGCCGATTCACACCATGCGCGGCTTCGCCCACCTCGGCTACGCACAAGGCGATCTGCCGCAAACCGAACAGGCGGCCCAGCGGATATTCTCCCTGCCCATGTATCCCGCCCTGTCCTTCGCGGACCAGGACAGAGTCTGCCAGGTGCTGGGGGAGATTTTGGGCGAACCGGTGCATGTGGGATAGAAGCACGACCATGAAAATTTCCATCTGCATCCCCGTCTATAACGGCGCCGCGACCATCGAGCGGCTCGTGGATACGGTTGAACGTGAATTGTCCGGATATGCCCTGGAGTTCGTCCTGGTCAACGACGCCAGTCGGGATGATAGCGAGGCGGTGTGCGAGAGGATGGCCTTGGCCCGGGACAACCTGCGGTTTATCTCCCTGCGCAAGAATTTCGGGGAACATAACGCTGTGATGTGCGCGCTCAATCATGTCACTGGGGACTGCGCCGTGATCATCGACGACGACTTCCAGAACCCACCGGAGGAGATTATGCGCCTGGTGCAAGAACTGGAAAAGGGGTTCGACGTAGTTTACTCGAGGTTCGAGGAAAAACAGCACAGCACATTTCGCAACCTGGGCAGCAAGTTCAACGACCTGACCGCCACCTGGCTTCTGGAAAAGCCCAAGAATTTGTACCTTTCCAGCTTCAAGGCCATCCGCCGGGAGGTGGTGGATGAAATCGTCAAATACCAGGGGCCCTTCCCTTATGTGGACGGCCTGATTCTGCGCGTGACCACCAGCATCTCCTCGGTTCTGGTCCGCCACAACGACCGGGAAGAAGGCAAATCCAACTATACGCTGAAAAAACTGATCTCCCTGTGGTTGAACATGTTCATCAATTTCTCCATTAAGCCTTTGCGGGTGTTCACCATGCTGGGCTTGGGCATTTCCATCATCAGTGGGTTCCTGATCATCTATTTCATCCTGGAGAAGCTGCTCTATCCGGAATCCAGCCAGGGATGGGCCTCGATCATGGTGGCCATCACTTTTTTCTCGGGCATCCAGCTGATGTTTTTGGGACTGATCAGCGAATACCTGGGCAAACATTACCTGACCACGAACAAAGCACCGCAATGGACCATCAAAAAAATCGTTCCCTGATCCAGTTCATCAGGTTCAACATCATCGGGGCGACCAATGTTGCGCTGACCACATCCCTGTATTTTTTGCTGATCTACCTCGGGTGGCACTATGTTCTGGCGCTCAGCGCAGATTATGCGTTTGGCATTTGCTACAGTTTCTACATGAACAAACGGTTTACATTCCGGGTACGGACCAAGGCCTCCACGGCCATGTTCGGAAAAATGTTGGCCACCTATGCCTTGGTTTTCGCGGGCAACCTGGTGCTACTGGCCTTTTGCGTAGACGTTCTGGGCATCAACCCCTACCTTTCCCAGGTCCTTTCCTACGGTCTGCTGATGATCGTGGCTTTTTTCATGCAAAAATTTTTCGTGTTCAGGACCGCGCCGGTCCGGCATTGATCCGACTATACGATTCATCCCGGCCCAAGCGAATGTTATGAAACCACGCCTCGTCCTTCCCATCACCCTGTTCGCGACTATCGCGTTGTGGGCCGTGCTGTCCTGGCCCCTGCCCGTGCATATGTTCCAGGCTATTCCCGTGTCCGCGCACGGCGCGCCGGGACAGCAGATCAGAACCATGATTCCCGGGGACCACCTCCAGCTGCTGTACTACTTCGAGCTGTACAAAGAGTGGCTGACCGGAGGCACGCCCTGGTTTGCCAACCTGTATGAGTTCAATACCGGCGACGATGCCGAGCGGTACATTCCGGGCGGATACTATGTGCCGTTTTCCCTGTTCTACACCGCCGGCCGGCTGCTCTTCGGCCAGGCCTTCGGCTTCAACGTGGCCGGATTGCTGTCCTTGTGGATCACGGTGCTGGCCACGTGGTATCTGGTCCGGCGGTACAGCGCGGATGGATGGGTCGTTTTCCTGATGAGCTGCGCGACGATCCTGTTGCCTTACCGCTGGAAAACATTGTTCGAGGCCAGCCCCACGGGATTCGCCATGATGTGGGTGCCGGTGCTGCTTTTGGGGCTGGATATCGCCGTGCGCGAGGGCAAGGCGCGCGGGGCCGTACTCGCCGGAGCGGCCATCATCAGCAGCTATCTGGCGGATCTGCACGTGTTCTTTTTCGTGGTCCTGGTTTCCCCGGCCTGGTGCGTTCTGGCCCTGCTTTACGGCCGGGGCGAAGTGACCCTGAACAAGACCGGCTTGGTTTGGTTGGTCAAGGCTTTTTTGCCGCTAGTGGTATTCGGGCTGCTGATCCTGGCTGTAGTCCAATTGCAGTCCAAGTCCCTGGAACAGACGCATACCGCGGGCGGCCGGGGCATCGGCGAGGTCAAGCTGTTCTCGCCCCAGTCCAAGGGATTTTTCACCTGGCAGGGCAACGATATTTCCAGTCAGGTCTATCTCGGCAAGACGTGGCCGGTCCTGATCCTTGCGGGTTTGGCTGCCATGGCCCTTCTTTTTCTTTGCCGGCCCAGAGAACATTTGCGCAGCCTGCTCTTTCTGGCCTTGCTTAGCGTTGGATTGGCCGTGGCCGCGGTCCTGGCTCTGGGGCCGCACGGGCTGCGCTCCGGCGGACTGTTCGGCCTAGTCCGCGAGATCATTCCGCCCTACGCCATGATCCGTCAGGCCGGGAAGATTTTCAGCCTGCTGCCGACTCTTGTGGCCGTAGCCGGAGCAGTGGCCTTGACGGCCATGATCAGCCTGGGCAAGGGCCGGGCCTGGTGGCGGTACGGTTGTCTGATCGTGGCGGCTACGGCCCTGGTGTGGGAGTACTCCACGCTGAGCACTCCTGCCCTGACCAAGCTGAATCCCAGCCAGGCCGCCTATCAAGCCGTGGCCGAGGACGCGGCCCAAGCCGAAATCGAGCCGCGCGCCCTGGTTATCACCCTGTGGCCGGGGGACAGCCATTTTACTTCCATCTATCAGTATTATGCGGTGATGTACCGGATCCGGATGATCAACGGGTACAAGCCGTCCATTGCCACGGAGTATTACGAGGACGTTTTCTTGCGTTATCTCAGCCTGAACCAGGGGCATCTGGCCCCGGCACAGGCCGCGTCCTTGCTGGATCGTGGCATTCGGTATTTGCTGGTACATGAGGATCTTTTTCCGGAAAAGGTCAGTCCCTTCCCCGTCAACTACACGCTCAAGGCATTTTTGAACCATCCTCGGCTGACCTTTCTCGGTCAAGGCGATCGAGTCTGGGCCTTCCGCATCCAGGATACAACTCCGGATACAGTTTTGGATGCGGCCCTGGATGCAACGCAACAGCAATCAAAACCGGCCACAGCCTGGCAGACCTTTTTTCCTGCCAGGCATTGGGAAATGGAGCACTCCAGGACCGGCAACATCGTTGCGGGTGAGGCCCTGGACGCCAGCCGGGGCGAATATGTCACCCTGAACGGTGCCGATGCCTGGGTCCGCCTGCAACCCCGCAACGCCCCGCCCGCGCCGAACCTGCGGTGGATGGTTCGGGCCCGAGGCCATGGCCGACTCACGGCAGAGGTGTCCCTAGACGGGCAACTCGTGGCCCAACGGACATACCCTGTTCAGAATCAAGACTGGCACTGGCTGGATGTGGACGCCCAGACCGGGCGCTTCGGAGACCTGGGACTGCGTTTGATCTGGGAGTCCGGCAACGTGGATCTTGATTCGGCCTTGCTGGCGGCCGGCCCCTGGTCCCTGCCCGCGCCCGGAGAGACGACGATCCTGCCCGGCCCCAGTTTTTTTCATGCCGGATACGCAGATCTGGAAACGGATCACGTGGTCATTCAGAAAGCCTATGAGGAGGAACGGATCGTGTTTTACGGTCCCAAAATGCCCTTTCCAGCCGGAGAATACGAGATCAGTCTGGATTTTTCCAGTCAGGCCGAGGCCGGAGTGGTCCTTGGCGAACTGCACCTGGAAACCGACTGGAACGCCAAAAGCGGGCTGGCCGTTCCGGTCACGGCCCAGCACCCGGTCACGGCCCGGTTCCGTCTGGACAACAACCTGCCGTTGAACATGTCGTTCGTGTTTTTCGGCAGGGCGGACCTGGCCATTGCCGGAGTCAGCCTGACCAGACTGCGCTGAAGCGCATGCGGCGTTATTTCTCATGACCCAACGTATCCCCTTTCAGGAACGCAAGACGCCCTGGCGCGGACTTCTCGACCTGGCTACAGGCCGATATCCGCGCTTTCTTTTCGGAGGCGGGATCGGCTCTTGCGTTCCGGTCTTTCATTTTCATGAGGTCACGGCCAGTGGTCTGGAACCCTACCTGCGCAGGCTGGCGGAGAGCGGCTTCAGGACCATCGCTTCGGACGCGCTGGCCGCGTACGTGCTGCGCGGCACGCATCCAGGACCGAAAAGCGTGATGCTCTGCTTTGACGATGCCTGGGCCAGCCTGTGGACTGTGGCCGCGCCCCTGATGCGCAAGTATTGTCAGCAGGCCGTGACTTTCGCTATTGTCGGCCGGATTGCGGACGCGGAAAGCGTCCGCCCGGTCTTGGGCGAGCCAGGCTTTGACCCCCTGGCGGACCGCTCCGCGACTCCCTATTGCACTTGGCCGGAACTGCGGGCCCTGGCCGCTTCCGGGATCGTCGACGTTCAGGCCCACACTTGGCATCATGCCAAAATGTTCTGCGATCAGTCCGTCACTGGATTCATTACGCCCGGCTTCACCACCCACCCCCATGACGCGCCGCATGTGATCTCTGATCAAGTGCTTCAGAACATTCCCCACACGCCGGTCCCGGGCGGCCCGGCCCAGCGCCCCCTGGGCCCAGCTGACCTCGGAGCTCCGCTGCACCTGGTGCGTTCGGCCATGTCCGATGCCTTGGAATATGACGACTCAGCGGCTCGCCAGGTCTGCATGGAGCAGGTCAAATCCGGCGGAGGGGTTGATTTTTTTGGTTCATCCGGTTAAAGCGTACTTGGTTTCATGAAGGCCCAAGATTCTGAGTTTAAAGAACTCGTTGTCACGGAATCCGTAGGCTTGACGTTTCATCGTTTTGATTTTGTTGTTCGTTCCTTCCAATGGTCCCGTTGAGATGGGATGGTCATAGTATGCAAGGATGCCATAGCGATGAGTAGCCATGGTCCTGCCC
>Ga0209614_1001628_pt1 | contig 16151 bp, 14 predicted proteins | sample BlaSprsedimmetaG_FD_185484 | JGI IMG/M metagenome (GOLD analysis project Ga0209614, IMG submission 185484) | Hot spring sediment bacterial and archeal communities from California, USA to study Microbial Dark Matter (Phase II) - Blank Spring... ... | reverse complement strand
AAAAAAGTGTCGAACTTCGGTTTACATCCGGAATGGAAGTGAGTTTTCCGGATGTAAACCGGGAAAAAAATATTTCATAAGCCAAGAGTCATTTACATTATTATACGCAACGTCGTAAAACTTTGCGTATGCGGGTGACAGGACGTCACCCCGACGATCGTGGGATCGTCGAGAGGCCAACGGAAAACCGCGCTTTTTCGTTGGCCGAAACGTCGAAAATACAGGACGGATTTTCGACGTCATGTGTAAAATCTGGCCTTGGCTTCCAGTCGTCGTCCCCTCTTGCATGGATTGATGTTTGTTGTGCTCCGGTCAGCACAAGGTTCGACCTTGGCACAGACAAGCAACCGCTGACGACTCCAGTCGGCGGCGGTGGTGCTGAGCATGATTAACAACAGAATTATTGTCGTGCGTTTTTATTCTGGCCGCTTAGAATTTCCCGCACCTTGTCCAGCAATTCAGTGAGTTGATAGGGCTTGCCAATGAATCCTGCAGCTCCTGTCTGCATGGTTTCCTTGAGTTGGTCTGCGGCGGAATACCCGCTGGAAATGAGCACGCGGACATCGGGGTTCAGCTTTAAAAGCTCGCGCAGGCATTGATGGCCTCCCATGCCGGGCATGTTCAGGTCCAGAATGACCATCTCGATGGATGCTTTCTGCTGGTCATACAAAGCCACGGCCTCTTCGCCGCTGGCTGCCAGAAGCACTGTATAGCCGAAATCCTGCAATGCTTCGGAAGTCAGCTCCCCGATGTCTTTTTCGTCGTCCACCACCATAATGGTTTGCGCATTCCCCCTGGCCGGTTTTTGTGCAGGAGCCGAAACGGTCTGGTCCGTGTCACGGTCCAGATCCTTGATGGCCGGCCAGTAAATCATGAAGGTCGTTCCTTTCCCGGGCTCGCTGTCGCAGAGAACATGAGCCCCGTGCTTCTTGATGATGCCGTATACCGAGGCCAAGCCCAGGCCCGTTCCCCGGCCCACTTCCTTAGTGGTGAAGAACGGCTCGAAAATATGGGCAAGGGTTTCCTTATCCATGCCGCTGCCCGTGTCTGATACGACCATCAAGACATAGTGTTTGGGCTCAGTTTCCATTTGTCTGAGAACAAAATTTTCGTCCGAAGCTATGTTTCGGGTGGCAATGGTTAGTGTGCCGCCTTCGGGCATGGCGTCCACGGCATTTCCACCGAGGTTCAGCAGTACTTGTTCCACCTGCACCGGATCGGCCTGTATCGACCAGATGGAAGGGGCCAAGTCCAGTTCAACGGTGATCATTTTGGGAATGGTCCGCTCCAGCATTTTTACGGTATTTTTCACCTCGTGGTTCACGTCGACTTGTTGCAGTTGAGCTTCGGCCTTGCGGCTGAACAGCAAAAGTTGGCGGACCAGCTGGCTTGCCCTGTCAATGGATGCGGAAATGGTTTTCAGCCGAGCAGCTTCCGGGTGATTTGCCAGTCTGCCCTGTAGCAGGAGCTGGATATTGCCGCCGATGACCTGGAGCAGGTTGTTGAAATCGTGGGCCACGCCACCTGCCAGTCGTCCCACGGATTCCAGTTTCTGGGCATTGATCAATTGCATCTTCAATTTTTCTTTTTCAGTATGGGCCTTGATGCGTATTGTAATGCCCATGATGGTCGAAAGAAGCACCAGCAGGCTGCCTCCGGCCAGGATCGGCCCTGCTGTGGTCAGCAAAACATCGCAGCCCCAAAAAAGAATCATGCTCGCCAGGGGAAAAAGCAGCACTACGAGCACGGCCCCAGTGCTGATGAGCACTGAAGTGGATAAACACAACAGCAAAGACACGATAATGCCGGCCAGGATCGTCGAAGCCGTTGTATACACGCTTATCCAGATCGGTTCGCGATAGTGACTTGCGGAGAGCGTGTTGTGGATAAACACGGCGTTGATCTCAAAACCGGGCATGGCTTTGGCTGTGGCCGTCTGGTGCAAATCCATCAGGCCGGCAGCCGAAGAACCCATCAAAACTATGCGGTTCCGCAGGAGAGCGGGATCAAAATTTTCAGTGAGCACATCCAACGCACTGAGATGGTGGAAATTATTATTTGTCCCATGAAAACGCAGCAAGGCCCTGCCTTGTCTGTCTATGGGGATGCTCCTATTTCCGAGGCGAAGTCTTGGTCCAAAGATATCATTATCAATGTGGAGCGTGCTTTCTCCGGTGGCAAGGATCAGCACCGCCAATGACAGGCTGGGGTAAAAACGTCCCGCGTATTTCGCGAGCAGGGGCATGCGACGAAGAATGCCGTCTTGATCACTTTCCGTGTTGATAAACCCGCTGATTTCCAGTCCGGCCTGGATCGCGGGGACATTACACAGTATCCCGCTGGCTTCGGGCATTTGCAACCCGGAGAGATCGCCTTTGATATCCAAAGGCCGCATGTTGCAGACATGATCAAGGTTTTCGAATTGGTGCGAGAAAAAAACAGCTCCGGCCGTGCGCGTCCTGGCCAAGGTGTGTCCAAAGTAGGCGTCGTTGTCCTCCATGCCTCTGGGCAATCCGCTGATGGTGATTTCCAGGTCGAATTCGCGCTTGAAGGTATCTTGAAGGGTGGACCAGGATGTCCGATCCGGTTCGGAGAAGAGAATTCCCAGTCCAAGCGCCGCCGGGGAAGCCACAGTAAGGTTGTTGACCATGGCGGCCAGACGATACCGCAGCCAGGGCCATTGTCCTACGGCGATCAGGCTTTCATCATCCACGTCCACCAGGACTGTTTGATCAGACGGAGGATCATTGCTTCTGAATCGAACCAGGGTATCGAAGAAAATATTGTCCAGGTTTTTCAGCCAGATTGGGTCTTTCCAGACAATGAGGCCCCAAACCAAGCTCAACACTATTCCCAGGATGAGGATGTTTTTGGGGCTGCTCAAATCTTGGCGATTCCAGAGATATTCACACACGGAACCATTTTTCGGACACGTTGTTGTTTGCATTGCTATGCTATGACCATGCCAAAGCCCAATGAACACCACGCAAGCTTTGTCTTCAAGCTATGGAAAATCAGCCTGTTTCATGATCGCTTGGACGTGGTGTATACAACAAGGAGGCGCATCAGCGGATAAGAATTTCAACACGGCGATTTCTGGGTTCGGAGATATTCGGTCCTGTGGGAACGAGCGGATCATGATCACCGTATGCGAACACCTCCATGATATCCGATAGAATGCCTCCCTGTTCCAAAAGTTCGCGCACTGTGCCGGCCCTTTCTAGAGAGAGCTTGTAATTACGGACGCTGTCGCCCGCAGTGTCGGAATGTCCGATGATGCTGACTTGCGGGGCCTTCCAGTCCTTGATGGTTTGGAGAATCCCCGGCAAAAGTTCCAGGGACGCGTGGTCGGGCGCGACCGCATTGGTTTCGAAATAGAGCAGAAAGCTGGCGGGCTGTTCTGGCAGCACAGCCAAAGCTTCCCCGAACAATTCGCCCATGGTGTGTTGATCCATCTCTTTGGCGGCGCTGATTTTGTCAGTGACTTCAACGTATTGATTCTCCTGATCCAGGACAAATTCATCCGTTGGCGTGGAGACAACCACCTGCCCAACCCTGCCGTCGTGGTCCGGCACAAGGACAACAGTGGTTTTGGGGGCGCATGCCGCAATTAATGCGACGATGCAAAAGATCATCAGGATATTTGGTTTCATTGTTTTTCCTGCCTTAGTCGATGCGGACCAAAAATTTCGTGCCCCGTACACCCACTGTTGTTTGAGGGGTATTGAATTTCACGGCTTCAGGCGCCAGTTTTTCGAGTTTGCCGGACGAATAGACCGCGGAGCCTTTTTTCATATGGATATCAAAGGAATAGTTTTCATTGTTGGGTTCAAAACGAAAACTGCTCACCACCATTTCCGAGGCAGGTCCGACACTGATTCTGGTGCCGTCCAGAAAAATGACGCCGACGGCACTGTTTTCTGCCGTGCGCAGGATGTCGCCCTCCCGCAGATTCGCCCCGGGAATGGCCGTCACAATGCGATCCTCGCGTTGCACCTCGACCTGCCCGGATACGGATTTCACATTGCCGATCGTTTCCTGAGCCAACACAGGGCTTGTCCAAAACAGCACCACAAACAAGGCTGTGACGATGCTTCTATACATGCCGCCTCCTTTCGGATATAATTGTTGCCGCATTTTACATCATATCAACTTGTCCAGTAAAACTCAATCAAACCGCGGCACAATGCCAGAACCCCGTCAAGTCCTTTTTTCCTTTTCCTGGAAAAAGAATATCGGCCCTTCCCACTGACGACGTTGAAACTTTTGTAAACGGCTTTAACGGGACCCTAGGCCAGATGCGCGACACGCATTTCCGGTTCGTCCTGGAACCAAAACAGAAAATATCCCGCACAGGTCGGTTTTCGCGCTTTCTTTATCCCGGGAAAATTTTTTCTTGACAAGTTATTTACTTTTGTAAATTATTAGGCATGCGGCGCGCATGCATTTTGGCGACTTTTTCCAGAGAGTGGTCAAAAGCACTGAGATTGCCACCCAAAAAGGCTGGCCAACCTGCTCGGAATTGAACCAGCAGCCATTACTTTGGCCAAGTCCCGGGGTGTTCCAAAACGTTGGGCACTCGCCATTGCGTCCGGCCCCTCGACATCAATGCACTGAGATAACACCTTGCCGTGGCCGGGAAATTCGTCAAGCACATCGGGGTTGTCAGTCGAAAAAACGTGCCCCTGCCGTTATCTCTCTCGCCGGTGGCCGCCGGCTTTCCCTCACCTACTGACGATTTCCTGGAAAAACGCCTGGATCTGAACGAATACCTGATCACAAATCCTCCGGCCACGTTTCTTGTTCGCGTTTCCGGCCACTCCATGAAAGACGCAGGCATATTTCACGGGGATATTCTTGTGGTGGACAAGTCCCTCCAGCCTCTCGACGGCCACGTTGTCGTCGCGATATTGCTTGATGAGTTTACCGTCAAGACGCTGAAGCTGAAAAACGGCAAGGCGTTTTTGGTTCCGGCCAACGGGGTCTACTGGGAAATAGAAGTCACACCGGAGATGGACTGCGAGATTTGGGGGGTGGTCACGAGCGTGATCAGAAAATTGAGGTGATATTTGGCTGTTCAAAAGGAATCATCTGCATATGTGCGGACGTTTCGCCCTGTGGGCCGCCCTGAATGCCCTTGATCATTACGGCGTTGCGGATGATCCCGGCATTGTCATTCATCCCAGCTGCAACATCGCGCCGGGCCAAGACATCAACGATCCTGACTGCATCGTTCCGCTCCTGTTGCCGGATGGTGCTCGAGTTTGACCATGTCGTCGACCTTGACGATTTTCGCCCTGATGGACTGCAATAATTTCTACGCGTCCTGCGAACGGGCGTTCAATCCCGGCCTGCGCAAGCGGCCCATCGTGGTCCTGTCCAACAACGACGGCTGTGTGATTGCCCGGTCCCATGAGGCCAAAGCCCTGGGGATTCCCATGGGCGCACCGGCCTTCAAGTTTCAGCCCCTGTTCAAAGAGCGCGGCGTGGCGGTCTTTTCCTCCAACTTTGCCCTGTACGGCGACATGTCCCGACGGGTGATGGATACAGCGGCCCGGTTCACGCCGGACATGGAAATCTATTCCATCGACGAGGCGTTCCTGCGCCTGGACCGAATGCATGGCCGCCCCTTGGACCTGGCGCGCAAGATCAGGTCCACGATCCTGCAGTGGACGGGCATCCCTGTGTCCATCGGCATCGGCCCGACCAAGACCCTGGCCAAGGTCGCCAACCGGGAGGCCAAGAAGAATCCTGAGCACGGCGGGACATTCAGTCTTGTGGACTATCCAGACCAGGACCGGATTCTTGCCGGGATCGAGATCGAGGACATCTGGGGGATCGGGCGGCAGTACGGCAAGAAGCTGCGCGATTTCGGCATTGGCAACGCCTTGCAATTCAGCAGGCTGGACAAGGATTGGGTCCGGAAGCGGATGACCGTGAACGGGATGCATACCCTGCTGGAACTCCAGGGCGTCCTTTGCATCCCGCTGGATCAGACCGTGGCCACGCCCAAGAGCATTGTCTGCTCCCGCACCTTTGCCAAGGCCGTCACGGACAAGGACAAGCTGGCGGAACTGATCTCCGGCTACGCGGCCAGGACCGGGGAGCGCCTGCGCGGGCAGGGTTGCGTGGCCGGGCAGCTTCAGGTCTTCGTGCTCACGGATCGCTTTCGCCTGGACAAGCCGCAGTACAGCAACGCGGCCACCGTCTCCCTGGCCATACCCTCAAGTCACACGCCGGACCTGATCCGGGCGGCCCGGACGGCTCTGGAGCAGATATTCAAGCCTGGCTTTGAGTATCGCAAGGCCGGGGTCATGGTCTTCGGGATCGAGAAAGAGCAGGGACGCAGGTTGCGCCTGTTCGAGCCGCCGACTCAGGAACGAGCGCGGTACAAGGCAGTGATGGAGGCCATGGACCGGATCAACGCCCGGTGGGGGGCGATGACCATGCGCGTGGCCGCGGAAGGCGCGGAAAAACGCTGGGTGATGCGCCAGGCCCACTTGAGCCCGAGATACACGACGGACTGGAAAGAGTTGCCGAGGGCGGGTCATTAGCGGCGGAGCGGAGGGAACAGGCGGTTGCTGGGTGCGACTTCGCCAGGTTTCAGAATTGGGCTAACTGTGATGGGATGGCCCCGCCCCTTTAAAAGGGTACACCTCAAGGACACCCAAACCCTTGAAGGAGGCCATCCCATCACTGTTATGAAAACTCATTGTGCATAAAGCCGGCTTCATATTTGTGCCGGAGCAGAGTCAGGCCTTGCTTTTGGATTATTTCGTCTTGATCCTCCCATCTTTATCCGGTAGCAAACTTGTGCCCTAATACTGATGTTTCGTTTCGGCCCGCCTGAAATCTAGCCCTAAAACACTGGAGTTTCCTTGTGACCTCTAAGAAGTGGCTCTTAACCATACAGTTGCCCATCTCCTTCTACGCGCCCCCGATTTGACCAAGAGCTCCTCCCCATGTCTGACTCCGCACCATCCGCAATCCTGACCCTGGTTGAGCGCTTCGCCATGCACCGCGAGGCGTATAAATCCCCGGAGTACAATGAAACCCAGGTTCGCCGGGAGTTCATCGACCCGTTTTTCAAGGCCCTGGGCTGGGACGTGGACAACGCAAAGGGCTACGCCGAACAGTGGAAAGAGGTGTATCACGAAGACGCCGTGCGCATCGGCGGCGTGACCAAGGCTCCGGACTACTCCTTTCGCCTGGGCGGCCGCCGCCTGTTCTTTCTGGAAGCCAAAAAGCCCGCGATCAACCTGCGCGAGGCCCAGGGCCCGGCTTTCCAGTTGCGACGCTACGCCTGGACCGCCAAGCTGCCGATCTCCATTCTCACGGATTTCGAGGAATTCATCGTCTACGACACGCGGGTCAAACCGGCGATTACGGACAAGGCGTCCAAGGCCCGCATCCTGTACATGACCTTTGAGGAATACGCGCAACGCTGGGCTGAAATCGCTGATCTGTTTTCGCCCGAGGCCATTCGCAAGGGCGCGCTGGACAAGTATGTCCAGTCATCCACGCAGAAGCGCGGCACGGCCGAGGTGGACGACGCCTTTTTGTCCGAGATCGAATCCTGGCGGGAAATGCTGGCTCGGAACATCGCCCTGCGCAACCCCGGCCTGTCCCAGCGCGAATTGAACTTCGCGGTGCAGTTGCTCATCGACCGGGTCATCTTCCTGCGCATCTGCGAGGACCGGGGCATTGAACCCTATGGCCGTTTGCGGGGCTTGCTCAACGGCGAAAACACCTATCCACGGCTGCGCGAACTCTTTGACCGGGCGGACAAGCGCTACAATTCCGGCCTGTTTCACTTTGAGCGGGAAAAGGGCCGACCGGGCCTTCCGGATGAGCTGACCCCGCGCCTGAACGTCGACGACAAGGTGCTCAAGGACATCTTTCGGCGGCTCTACTACCCGGACTGCCCGTATGAGTTTTCCGTGCTCCCCGCGGAAATTTTGGGCCATGTGTACGAGCGGTTTCTGGGCAGCGTGATCCGCCTGACCGAAGGCGGCCGGGCCAAGGTGGAGCAGAAGCCCGAGGTGCGCAAGGCCGGAGGGGTCTATTACACGCTGTCGTACATCGTGGACTACATTGTCCGGCAGACCGTGGGGGAGCTGGTCAAAGACAAGACGCCGCAGGAAGCGGCCGGGATGACCGAGACCTGGAAACCGGCCAGGAATCGGCGGCCCTTGGCCGTGCTGGACCCGGCCTGCGGGTCCGGCTCGTTTCTCCTGGGCGCGTATCAGTTCCTGCTGGACTGGCACCTGGAATGGTATGCCCAGACCCCGGACAAGTGGAGCCGGGGCAAGACCCCGCGCATTTTTCATCATCATCGCGGCGGGTGGCGGCTGTCCACGGACGAGCGCAAGCGCATCCTGCTGACCAACATCTTCGGCGTGGACATCGATTCTCAGGCCGTGGAAGTGACCAAGCTGTCCCTGTTGCTCAAGGTCCTGGAAGGCGAGAGTTCCGAGACCCTCCAGCGGCAGTTGAGCTTTTTGCAGCAACGCGCCCTGCCGGATTTGTCCGCGAACATCAAATGCGGCAACAGCCTGGTGGGGCCGGATTTTTTTCAGAACCGCCAGGCAAGCTTTCTGGACGAGGAAGAGCTGTACCGGATCAACGCCTTTGACTGGCAGGCCGAGTTTCCAGGGATCATGCGCGGCGGCGGGTTCGACGCGGTGATCGGCAATCCACCCTATGTGCGTCAGGAAGGGCTGGGGCAGTTCAAGGAGTATTTCAGCCGGGCCTATGCGGCCTATTCCGGCACCGCGGACCTGTACGTGCCGTTCATTGAAAAGGGCGTGTCCCTGCTCGCGCCGGGCGGTCTGTTCGCCTACATCGTGGCCAACAAATGGATGCGGGCCAATTACGGCAAAGGGCTGCGCCAATGGCTGGCGGACAAGTGCCTGCTGGAGATCGTGGATTTCGGCGACCTGCCCGTGTTCCAGAAGGCCACCACTTATCCCTGCATTCTGCGCATTGCCAATGCACCGGTCCGGGATACCGTGCGGGTTGCGAACATCGAGACGATGGACTTCCCTGACCTGGCCGGGCACGTGCACGAGCACGGGTTTGACGTGCCCGTGGCCGGGCTGGATCCGGGCGGCTGGACCCTGGCCCGCAAGGCGGAACAGGACCTGCTCGGCAAGCTGCGCAGCGTGGGCGTTCCGCTGGGGGAATACGTCCAGGGCAGGATTTTCTACGGCATCAAAACCGGACTGAACAAGGCTTTTGTCATTGACGCCGCCACGCGGGAGCAAATCATCGCGGAAGATCCCCACAGCGCGGAACTGATCAAGCCGTTCCTGGCCGGGCGGGACATCAAGCGGTATGCGCCGTTGCAATCAGACAAGTTTTTGATCTTCACCCGCAGAGGCGTCAATATCAACGCCTATCCCGGCATCAAAGCATATCTTGAGCAATTCAAGACCGAACTGACCCCAAAACCCAAAGGCTGGAAAGGGCCGTGGAAAGGCCGCAAGCCGGGTCCGTATCAGTGGTACGAAATCCAGGATACTGTTGCCTATTACCAGAAATTTGAACGACCGAAGATAATCGTTCCAGCCATCGTCAGACAGGCTTCATACCAGCTTGACTTGGAGGGTTTCTACTCTAACGACAAGACTTCCATCATAGCCTCGGATGACTTGTACCTTCTAGGGCTTCTGAATTCCAAAGTTCCGGATTATGAGCTGCACAAAATCGCTTCCACCAAGCAGGGCGGGTATTATGAATACAAGCCCATGTACATCGAACAACTCCCCATCCGCACCATAGACCCCGCCAACCCCGCGGACGTTGCCCTGCACGGCAAGCTGGCCGCCCTGGTCCAGCGGATGCTGGACCTGCACAAGCGGGCCGCCGCCGCTTCCACCAGCCACGAGCAGACCCTGATCCAGCGCCGGGTCGCGACGACGGACCAGGAAATCGACCGCCTGGTCTATGAACTGTACGGCCTGAACGACGAGGAAATTGCGATAGTGGAGCAGGCGGTGAAGGGCTGAGATCGCGATCAATTCCGGCATGATGCAAAGTAATCAGGGGAAATATGCTTTTCATGCATGCAGGAAACTTTTCGAAAAAAATCAAAATACAAGGCTTGACCCCAATTCTTTGAGTATCAATGCATTTTGTCCGCATCGACCTCTCCTTGAGCGCATACTGGTGACATGACATCACCGCGACGATCACGATGCCGTCGAGGTGCCAAGGAAGGATCGGTTGCCGGTTGGCTGAGACATTCAACATTCTCTACGGATTTCCAACGATACGTTTGGAAAATTAATTCAACATGTCATGGATAATAACATGAATTTATTATATTGACTCAAATTAGATACATGATTATTAGATAAATGTTTGTGCAGAAAGCATGTATAACAATTCAATGCAACGTATTCACAAGGAGATTGATCATGCGCCGAATTATCCTCGTCATTGCAGCAGCATGCCTCTTGTTGTTCGCCGCGGTCCCGGTTTGGGCCGCGAAAACGGAACTGATCTTTTCCTGGTCCTCCAACGCCGGTCCACTCAACCCGCATCTCTACTCTCCCAGCCAGATGTACGCCCAGGCCATGCTTTACGAGCCGCTGGTGCACTATGGAGACGACGGCTCGGCCGTGCCCTGGCTGGCCGAACGCTGGGAGATCAGTGCCGACGGCAAGGCCTACACGTTTTATCTTCGGCCGGGCGTGGTCTTTTCCGATGGCACGCCCTTTGACGCCAAGGCGGTAAAGATGAATGTGGACGCGGTATTGGCCAACGCGGGCCGCCATACGTGGCTGGACATGATCAACCAGATTGAAAGCTGTGAGATCGTGGATGCGATGACCGTGCGCCTGAATCTGAAAAACGCCTACTACCCCATGCTTCAGGAGCTGGCCCTGATCCGGCCCCTGCGTTTTCTGTCTCCCTCGGCATTCCCCGAGGACGGGGATACTTCCAAGGGGATCATCGCGCCCATCGGCACGGGGCCGTGGGTACATACGGATTTCAGAAAGGGCGAATATGACGTGTTCGTGCGCAATGAGCGCTACTGGGGGCCGAAACCGGCCCTTGAGAAGATCACGGTCAAGGTCCTGCCGGATCCCGAGTCCAGGGTCATTGCGCTGGAAACCGGGCTCATTGATCTGATCTACGGCGCCGGAGGGCATGCCGCGGGACAGATCGGCCTGGAGGCCTTTACTCGTTTGGCCCGCCAGGGACGATTGCCCACCGGAGTTTCCGGTCCGCTCTCCACACGCCTGCTGGCCGTGAATTCCGGGCGTGGTCCCACCAGTGAACTGGCCGTGCGCCAAGCAATTCAGCATGCCGTGAACAAGGATCTGCTGGTGGAAGCCATTTTCCTGGGCGTGGAAAAGCGGGCCGACTTCCTGTTCGCGCCCTCCATGCCCTATTGCGATCTGGGACTGGCCCCCTTTGCCTTTGACCGGGCAAAGGCCGAACAACTGCTGGACGATGCGGGCTGGGCTCTGGATCCGGGCAAAAGCGTGCGGGTCAAGGACGGCCAGGAGCTGGTGGTGGATTTCTGCTTCACGGGCAACGACGCCCTGCAAAAGGCCATTGCCGAGGCCTTGCAGGGGGAGTTGGCCAAGGTCGGCCTGCGCCTGAACCTGATCGGCGAGGAGAGCGATTCCTTTCTGCGGCGCCAGAAGGACGGCGAGTTTGGAATGATCTTCAACGACACCTGGGGCGCTCCCTACGAACCCCATGCCATGGTCGGCTCCATGCGCGCCCCGTCTCATGCGGATTATCAAGCCCAGGCCGGGCTGCCCATGAAAAACGAATTGGATGAAATGATCGGCCGGGTCCTGCTGACCACGGACGAGGAGCAGCGCCAGGAGTTGTATCTGGAAATTTTGACCACCTTGCACGAGCAGGCCGTGTATCTGCCTCTGACCTATATGACCTCGGTGCGCGCCCATAATCCCAAATTGCGGGGAGTGGAGTTCACGCCCATGCGCCAGTACATTCCCTTCGAGCGGATGTACTGGGCAAAGTAGCGATTCCGGACAGGGAGAGAATCGGACATGCTCCGTTACATTGCTCGCCGGATCGGCATTCTCATTCCGATTCTCTTTCTGGTTTCGGTCCTGGTCTTCTTGATGCTGCGCCTGGCCAAGGGCGATCCGGCCATGGCCTATCTGCGGCTGTCCAACATTCCGCCCACAGCCGATGCCCTGGAAGAGGCCACCCGGATGCTCGGCCTGGATCTGCCCCTGTGGGAGCAGTATTTGCGCTGGGCAGGCCGAGCCCTGCGGGGCGACTTCGGCCTCTCCTGGGTCACGGGCCAGCCCGTGCTGGGCGAGATACTCTACTATCTGCCCGCTACCCTCAAGCTCACGGGCATGTCTTTGCTGCTGACCCTGGTCTTCTCCATTCCCCTGGGCGTGCTGGCGGCCCTGCGCAGGGACGGGTGGGCCGATCACCTGACCCGGGCTTTCGCCTTCATGGGCGTGTCCATGCCCAGTTTCTGGTTCGCTTACATCTTGATCTTCATCTTTTCGGTGACCCTCAACCTGCTTCCGCCCATGGGCATGGGCGGCTTTGCGCACATCATCATGCCGGCCACGTCCCTGGCCCTGATGTCCACGGCCATCAACATCCGTTTTTTGCGGGCCAACATGCTGGAAAACATGCATGCCCGTTCCGTGCTGTACGCCCGGGCCCGCGGTCTGTCCGAGCGCCGGGTGATCTGGGGGCACGTGTTCCGCAACTCCCTGGTGCCCGTGGTCACCAGCATCGGCATGCACCTGGGCGAACTCATCGGCGGGGCCGTGGTTGTGGAAATGGTCTTTGCCTGGCCCGGGGTGGGCCGCTATGCGGTCATGGCCATCTTCAACCGGGACTTTCCAATTTTACAGTGCTTTCTGCTGGTGATGACCGCGATCTTCGTGCTCTGCAATCTGCTGGTGGACATCCTGTACGCCTGGATCGATCCGCGCATCCGCCTCCAGGGGGACCGGACGTGAGCTGCGAGACCGCTTTCTGGCAACGGCGCATGGTGATCGCGGCGGCGTTTCTCGCCGCAGTGGTCCTGGGGGGGGCCCTTTTCGCGCCCCTTATCGCACCCAACGATCCGTTGGCCGTGGACCTTACAATCCGGCTTTCACCGCCTGGTCCCGGCCACTGGCTGGGCACGGATCATCTGGGCCGTGACGTGCTTTCCCGCTTGATCTGGGGGGCGCGGGCCTCCCTGGGTTCCGTAGCGGCCATACTCTGCTTGGTGGTGCTGATCTCCACCGCGGTGGGCTGCCTGGCCGGGTATGTCGGCGGCAAGGCGGATGCGGTGCTGATGCGTATTTGCGACGTGTTCCTGACTTTTCCAACGTTCATTCTGGCCATGTTCATGGTGGGCATCCTGGGCACGGGCATGGTCAACGTGATCATCGCCATCGCCATGACCCACTGGGCTTGGTACGCAAGGATCATCCGCAGCCTGGTGCTTTCCCTGCGCAACCGCAAGTATGTGCTCGCGGCCCGGGTGACCGGTTCTTCGCGCACCCGCATCCTGGGCAGACACATCCTGCCGCCAGTAAGCGCCCAGCTTGTGGTTCTGGCCACACTGGACATCGGGCACATGATGCTGCACGTGGCGGGCCTGTCCTTTCTGGGGTTGGGCGTGCAGCCGCCGAGTCCGGAATGGGGGGTGATGATCAACGACGCCCGCCAGTACATCTGGGAACATCCCCGGCTGATCATGCTTCCCGGCCTGATGATCTTCGTCTCGGTGATGGCCTTCAATCTGCTGGGCGATGCTTTGCGTGACCGGCTGGATCCGCATGTAAGCAAGGGGATGGGGGCGTGAGCCGCGAGCTTCTTTGTGTGGAAAGCCTGCGCCTGAGGGCCGGAGAGGGAAACGAGCAGCGCAGCCTGGTTTCGGACGTGTCCTTCAGCGTGCATGAGGGCCGCGTCACGACCCTGATCGGTTCCAGCGGTTCGGGCAAGTCGTTGTCCTGCCTGGCCGGGCTCGGGCTTCTTCCGCTCGGCGTACGCCGCGCGGGCGGCCGCGTGACGCTTTGCGGCCGCGACCTGGACGGCCTGTCCCCCGCGGCTCACAGGCAAATGCTCGGCCGGGAAGCCGCCTTGATCATGCAGAACCCCATGAGCTGCTTCGATCCCCTGCATACCATCGGCAGCCATTTTCAAGAAACTTTGGCCGCCCACGAAAACGGACGGCTTGATATGGATCGCTGCACCGAGGTCCTGGCCAGAGTCGGATTCGAACAGCCCAGACAGATGTTGCCCCTTTTTCCTTTTGAGATGAGCGGGGGCATGCTCCAGCGGGTGATGATCGCCCTGGCCCTGCTTTTGGGCGCACGTTTGCTGGTGGCGGACGAACCGACCACGGATCTGGACGTGGTCTCCCAGGCCCGCGTTCTGGACATTCTGGATGACCTTTGTCGGGAACAGGGACTGGGGATATTGCTGGTGACCCACGATTTGTCCATCGTGGCCCGGCTGGCTCGGGAAGCATACGTGATGCACGCGGGAAGGGTGGTGGAGCAGGGCGAGGTGACCGCGATCTTTGAATCGCCCAGACATCATGTGACGCGTGAGTTGTTGCGCGCGCACCACGACTTGGCCGGTTTCGCACCGGTTGATGCATCCTGTGGAGCAAAAACATGACCATATTGGAACTGTCCAAGGTCACCCGGCGCTACCGTCAGGGCGGATGGTTTCGCCGCAGCCGTGCATTGGTCGCGGTGCAGGAGGTCTCTCTGGCTCTGGATCCTGGTTGTTGTCTCGGACTGATCGGCCGGAGCGGGTCAGGCAAGAGCACCTTGGGCCGCCTGGTTTTGGGGCTGGAGACGCCAAATTCCGGCGCAGTGCTCTGGAAGGGCCGGGACGTGCGAGGCTTGCGCGGGCCGGATTACCTGGATTTCAGGCGCAACGTGCAGGTGGTCTTCCAGAACGTCCAGGCCGCGGTGAATCCGCGCTTGCCGGTCTGGAAGATCGTGGCCGAGCCCGTGGAGAACTTCGACGGCCTTTCCGGTGCCGCGGCCCGCAAGGCCGCCGTGGCCTTGCTGCTGCGGGTGGATCTGCGGGAAAAGGACGCGGATCATTTGCCCCATCAGTTCAGCGGGGGCATGCTCCAGCGGGTCTGCATCGCCCGGGCCCTGGCCTCCAGGCCGGCCTGCCTCGTGCTGGACGAGGCCGTAAGCAGCCTGGATATGGCTGTCCAGGCCCAGATCATCGATTTGCTGGACGAGATCCGCCGTGATACGGGCGCGGCCTGCCTGTTCATCTCCCACGATATCCGGGTCATCCGCCGGGCCTGCGACGAGTTGGCAGTGATGCACCAGGGCCGACTCGTGGACCGCCTGCCCCGGCCCTTCGCGCCCGGACCCGCCGCCCACCCTGTCCTGTCCGAACTGATCAACGCCATCCTGCCCGCCGCGCCAAAAGCCCCGAAATTGTGAACAATCACGTCACCGAGGATGATATCCTGTCGTTAGCATATTTGTGGATCAGGGAACTGATCAGGGTTTGGTAGGGGATGCCTTCCCGGATGGCTTTGGCCTTGATTTTTTGAATGTCGGATTCCAGGAGGCGGATGCTGATGGCCTTTTTCTTGGTGATCGTCTTGTCGACCAGGTCGGAAAATGCCTGCATCTCCGCGGCCATGTCCGGGGGGTGTTGATAGGCATCCCGGTGGATCGATTCGATCAATTTCTGCTCTTCCTGGTCCAGGTAAGGGATGGTGTTCATGATTTGCTCTCCTTTTTGAGAAGATGAGCGTATTTCTGATGATATTTTCTGTCGGGATAGATGGTTTTCAAAAAGACGGTGGATTCGCTTTCCACGAAAGGAACAATATGGACATACCCATTGAGGTCAACCACCAGGATTTTTTGATGGGGGCGCCTGTCCCGGCGAGGATGGACTTCGATGGTCAGGAGCTGTTGTTGGCCACTGCTATAGAGCCACTTGAGGGCCGGTATAATGAGGCCACCTTCTGGCCAGTCTAATGGAGCCACCCTTTGGCCAGCGTAATGAGGCCACCTTATGGCCAGTATAATGGAGCCACCTTCTGGCCGGTCTAATGAGGCCAGTCGTTGGCCGCATTAATGGAGCCACTTGTTGGTCAAACCGTCTTACCCGAGCTTCCCAACCTGCTATCACCCTCTGAATTCCAACAAGGA
>Ga0209614_1001625_pt1 | contig 16184 bp, 10 predicted proteins | sample BlaSprsedimmetaG_FD_185484 | JGI IMG/M metagenome (GOLD analysis project Ga0209614, IMG submission 185484) | Hot spring sediment bacterial and archeal communities from California, USA to study Microbial Dark Matter (Phase II) - Blank Spring... ... | reverse complement strand
AGAAGGCGTCGTCATCGAAGCGACCGGCGCGTTTATGCAAATGGGCTGGGGAAACGGCAGGGAGGCCTTCGGCGTGCTGCGGATGGTGGTGCGCGCGCCGCGCCATCCCATTCGCACCAAGCACATCGACGCTGCTGCGCAGGGTGCGATTTTGGTCGGAGGATCCCACTTCGACGAGGAAACGCTAGAGCAGGCCATCGAGATGCAAGTGCGTGGGATCATCGTGGGGGGAGTTCCGCCGTCTATGGTGCCTCTGCTCGAAACCGTCGAATTCCCCATCGTGACCACCGAAGGCATCAGCACAGCGCCGATGTCGCAAATATTCTTCGATCTGCTGCGCTCGCTGGATGGCCGTGAAGTATCGGTCTGCGGGCGGATGCGGCATCGTTGGGGCGAGCGCCCTTACGTGATGGTGCCCATGCCGGCGCGCGGTGCTACGCCGGTGAATCCAGAAACCCCACTAACCGTTGGCAGCCGTGTGCGGGTGTTGCGCGGACCATACACAGGGGTGTCAGGTGTTGTGTCCGACATCCCCAAAAGCTTGATTCAATTGGAAACCGGCGCGCGCTTGCCTGGGGTGCAGGTAGACCTGGGCGGCAAGGAGTTCGCACTGGTTCCGTTCGTAAACCTGGAACGGTTGTTATGAGGCATTGGCCGACCTTTCAACGACACTTTTAGCACGCACAATGGCCGCCGAGAGAAGCGGCCATCGTGGTGTATAATCCGGCGATAAGGTCGCAGCCAGTTCATCAAAGCTCATACAACTCCGCGCAATCAGATCAAGGATTTTGACCTCGGAACGTTCCGGGCTGTTCCACGCGAACTGTTCCACCCATACATTTCCCCATCCCCCCGTGCGGTGAATGGTGGTGTGCAACGCTCGGTCGCGCCGCAGCATTTGCAGCAGCAAGCAATCCCGCGCCAGGTCCAGGGCCAGGTGCAGTCCGATCAGCAGATCGTTCCGCATCACCTTGGTGATGGCAACCGCGGCTTTGAACCAGAACTGCTCGGTGATGTTCACTATCACATCACTGGTGACGTCTGGGTAGGCAATAGATGACACGGATGGCGCGATGTGCTCTTCAAGCCCCGGCATCCGAGACCAGACCACGACGCAGGGGTGGCGGAAGAGCGGTTCATCTTCCACGGCGGGGGACTGCAACGCCGACTCAGGAATGAACACGAGATCGAACCTTTTGAATCCCTCCAGGCACACACGCAGGGTTTTGGTGGATGAACCAGCGTGCCGCTCCACCCCGATCAGTTGCCCAAAAGGACGCAGCCACGTAAGCGATGCGTAATAGCGGTCGATAGCCTGGTCGGCCAGGATAATTTTGACGTCGATGTCACTCCAGAGGTCTGTTGTAATGTCCGCAGCAGCAAGTGAGCCGGTCAACACAACAGCCTTTGCGTTCAGATCGGCGGCAAAGTATTGGCTGAGTTGTTCAAGCGCGTGCGTTTGCCAGGTGTTTGAATCGTCCATAACGTTACAATGCCTTCCGGCTAAAATTTTCGTCCTCCTCCACGCGACGCATGGAGGAGGACGATTGATATACGCTTACGCTGTTACGGCGTGTAGTTCCGCATGACCAGCGGCAAGTAGATGTATAATGGTTGCCCGCCAAACGTCCAGACGTAGTTCGCCCGCATGTCCACATCGTCGTGGTATCCGGAAGCGACCAGTGTGACCGTATAGCTCTGCTGCTGGCTCAACGTTGTCGTCGGCGTGAAGACCACCAAGGACCCGGTGATGTAGGGCAGCATTGCCGTGTCGGGATACGGATCGAACGTGGTGGTTTGGACCCCCAAAGTGCCTGGAACGACACCATCACCGGCCTGTTCCACCACAAAGGTCGCGGGCGTCACTCGGGCCGGGTCGATTGGACGGCTGATGAGCGCCCAGACCGGCTGCGCGATATTCCACGTTGTCGCGCCTGCCACAGGGTAATGCTCAACAACGAGCGGGTCGCGCCAGTTGTAGACGACGTCCTCCACCAGCATGGTGCCGTCGTCACCGTAGACCACCGTCAGATGGCGGTTGGTCTCGCCTACCAGATCGCCCCAGTTCTCCACCACGTCCCACGAGCCACGGGTGAACTTATACTGGAGGATGGTCTCTTCTGGAATCGTCACCGTGTAGGCCCAGGTCGTGGCATCCAGGCGGGTGATCGGCATCGCGCTGGGATTCCAGAACGCGCCCAGGTAAGTCGCGTTATCCCCCGTAATATAGATCGTGTCCTCTGCCGGGGTAAACGGCGGTACGGTGACGCGGAAGCGCACTTCGACTTCGCGTGCTTTGGCCGTGCCGGACGCCGGGTTGGAGAAGTCCGACTTGTTCAGCGCCATATCAAACGCCTGCACCGTGTACGTATAGGTGGTGTTGACCACCACGTCCGTGTCGGTATAGATCGTCGCCGGTTCCATCACCCGCGCCAGGAACGCCGCATCCTCCGGCAGTTCGCCTTCCGCATAGCGATAGAGATCGTACCCGGCAAGATCATCCGCGTTGACCGGGTACCACTGCACGGTGATGTGATCCGTCCCCCAGTGAACGACGCGCAGGTTGAGCGGTACGGGAGGAGGTGTCGTGTCATCGGCAGGCAAGACATGCATCACGCCAGGGAACGGCGGCAGCAACACGGTTCCAGCTCGGTCACCGTACACCCAGTCGCGCCCGCCAGTCGTCGAATAGCGGTAGAGGTAGACGAAATCCCCCGGTTCTTCCGGCAGCAACTGCACCTTGAACTCGTCGTTATTGCCGGCATCGACGTTGAATGTCGCATCCACCCACGTCGTCCAGCCGGTGAAATCCGTCATCGAAGCCCCAAACCCGACCTGAGCCAGCAAGCCCTCCGTCGCCCCCGGTTCTGAGGTCACGCCCGCGATGTAGACCTGCCCGTAGATGTCTTGCGTGGGCGTGATACCGACGGTGTGCGTGAACTCGTGCGGCCATTGCAGGTTCGCCCAGTCGATGGTGTAATGCGGCAGCGCGGAAACTTCGTTGGAGAAATCACTTTCAGCGCCGAGAACTCCCACTGCCGTGACGACGTAATAGTAGAGTGTGCCATTAGTCACAGTCGTGTCGGTGTAGTCCGAGGTCGTGGTCTCCCCTAGGTAAGCGTATCCGCCGCCATAGACGTAGCTGCGATAGACGTTGTAGCTGGCGGTGCCGGCCACACCATCCCAGGAGAGCATCACCTCACCGTCCCCCTCCACAGCAGCCAGATTGGTTGGCGCGGGCGGCGGGGCGGCGGGTTGCCCCCGCAACACGAGGACTGTCCCCCACATTGGCGGCACGTCGCTGACGACGATTTCACCGTCGACGACTTCGTAGTTCCCGCCATTGAGGGTGTCCGTCAACTGCGCGCCATCGCGCAGATAACCGGCGACAGGGATGGTGAGCGTCTGCGTCGTACCAAAGTTGAGGCCGATCACAGCGCTCTGACCGCGCCCGTAGGCGTAGATGCCCGCGTCGTCGTCTACCAGCAGTGTGTCGAAGGAGCCCGTGCGCAGCACGGCGTTGCCGTTGCGAATCGCTGCCGTCGCGCTGTAATGCGCCAGCATGTCCAAGTCGCCCTGCCGCCACGTGGGGAGATCACCGTAGCCGTCTTCGTCGGGCCAGGGGTAGGGTTGGCGGTTGCAAGGATCGCTGTAGTAAACGCCGCCCGCGTTGCCGGAAGTGGCTTCACCGAAGCCCGCCAGGGCCACTTCGTCGCCGTAGTAGATGGTGGGCGCGCCGGGCATCGTCATCTGGATGAGGACGAGCATCTTTTGGCGCAGCTTGCCGTCGCTGTAGTCCTCGTCGGTGGGATCGCCGTCCTGATCCAGTGGGATGAGCACGCGGTTGACGTCGTGGCCGCCCACCAGGTTCATCATCGCGTAGAAGGCTTCCGGCGGATAGTCCTCCTCGATGCCGTGCATTACGCTGTCGAATTCGCTGAGGGAGAGCGCGCGAATGGTGCTGTTGGTGTCTTGCCAGTCGGTCTCGCGCAGCACGCCGATGACGGCGTTGCGGAAGCGGTAGTTCATCGTGCTGTCCAACTGGTCGCCCAGGATGAAGTGGCTGGCGTCGCCCCATTCCTCCGCAATGGTGATGGCGGTCTCTTTCGCGTCGCGGATGTCGTCACGCCAGTCGCGCCAGAAGCTCGGGTGCACGTCACCGGCCACGTCCAGCCGCCAGCCGTCAGCGCCCTGCTCCAGCCAGTAGCGAGCGATGGCGTTGGTGTCGCTGTAGATGAAGCTGCGCACGGCTGGGACGTTCGTGGTGTTGAGCTTGGGCAGCGAGTCGAAGCCCCACCAGGCTTCGTAGTTCGTGTCGCCCGCGCACACGCCGGTGCCGGGAGGGGACGCAGGGCTGAAGTAGTACCAACTGCGGTAGGTGCTGGTGACGGCTTCACACGCGCCGGCGGTCTCGTAGCGCCCGTAGCGATCGAAGTACATGCTGTCGCTGGAGGTGTGGTTGAAAACGCCGTCGAGGATCAGGTACATCCCGCGATCCTGCAACTCCTGGGTAAGCGTGATAAAGGTCGCCAAGTCGCCGAAGTTGTCGTCGATGACCGAGTAGTCGGTCGTGTCGTATTTGTGGTTGGAGGGCGATTCAAAAATCGGGTTGAGGTAGAGGGTGTTGACGCCGAGGTCGTGCAGGTAATCGAGCTTGTCGATGATGCCCTGCAAATCGCCGCCGTAGAAGAGCTTGCTGTACGAGCCTTCCCACGGGCCTGCGACGCGCGGGTCGGGCACAGGCCAGTTCCACTGCGGCGCGGTGACCACGCCGGGGTCCTCGTCATAGAAGAACGTACCGCTGATGGGATCGTTGGCCTCCACACCGTTGCGGAAACGGTCGGGGAAGATCTGGTAGACGACGGCATCCTTGAACCAGTCGGGCACGGTGAAGTCTGGAGCGTAGACGTCGATCTGCCAGCTCCGGTCCGGTGAATCGTCATAGGGTTGGCCCAGGCCGCCATCGTACAGATCGTCGTCCTCGTAGTAGTCGGTGTCGGTCCCATCGGTAACGATGAAACGGTAGTAGAGGACGGTGAGGTGGTCGGGCGCGGTCAACTGCACTTCTCAGATGTCGTAGTCGAAGGTTTCACCGGGGATGGTAGCCACTTTGGTCAGCGGGAGCACGGTCTGCTGGGACTGCGCCGTATCGTAGAAGCGCACCTTCACGCCGGTCACGTCGCCCGCGTAGGTGCGGAAGCGCAGCGTGATGGGCGTCTCGGCGGGGAGCGCGCCGAAGGGCTGGCGATAGAAATCGCTGCGGGAGTTGTGTTCGAGGCCATCCCACCACACGCTGTTGTCCTGCGCCGGGCCGCTGCCCACTTGTATACTCAAGATATGTGACACCGGGTTGTAGGTGAATGTGACCGCTACTCCCGCCTGGGTCACTTCGAAGGGGATATTCGCGCCGCCAGGTGTGCCCCCCGCGCCATAATTCTCATCCCAGCTTTCGTCGATAGCGACTTTGCCCTCGTAGTTGCCCACAGGCAAGACATCTGTCTCGAATGAATAGATGCCGTCGCCGTCCGGGTCCTGCAGCCAGGAGCGCAGGCAGCCGGGATCCCAGTCGCCAGAGCAACCAAGTTCGCTCTGGAAATTCCCCGGCACGGTTGCCACAATGGAATTTTCGTTGTCCGTTACCCAGTGGGATTTATGGTCGTAGAAGAACTTGACAGTAGTGACAGCATCCAGCGTCAGGGGAATATTGGCACCGCCAGGTTGGGCATTCGCGCCATAGTTCTCAGCCCAGGAATCGTTGAGGGCGGCTTTGTACTCATAACTGCCCGCCGGCACCTCCCAACTGTTCTGCCAGACATCGTCATCGGCATCATAGGCCAAATGCGTAGTGGCACATTCTGGCTGCCAATCGCCGGGACACCCCAACTCCGATTGGAGCGACCCGACGATGGTCACACTCGTCGGGTCTGGTGTCTGGGCGATAACCGGCTGTGACGCCAGCGGCATCAACATCCCCAGAAGCAGGACCAATACCATCCATCCAGAGAAAAACTTGCGATACATCGTAACCCTCCTTTGCTAAAAACAAAATGAAAGTGGAACCAGACTACAAAAGTCTCAGGAGGCGTCTGGTTGAACACATAGGTGCGTTGCACAACAGATTCGCAAGACGCAGTACGCACTGAGACTTTTGTAGTCTTCGCCGTTTTCGATCTACTGAAACTACGTAAGCTGCTCAACCTGCTGAAGCAACCCGTCGACAATCTGCTCCGGCGTGGCGGGCAGCATAGCTTCCTGGAAGTAGAGGATGCTCAACACGGTCATATCCATCACCATCGTCATTATATCGATACCGATGGCTTCGCTGCCGTCTGTCTCGCCACCGCCCATCGCCTGGCCCATCCCCTCCGCGATTTGCCGGAACATCGGGCCGAAGACGACCTTACCGCGTGGGTCTTCCATCCACTCGCGGATGGTGGATTCCCGGTTGAGCAGCGAAGGCAGAACTTGCGTGGAGTGCAGGGTGACGGTCTGCGTGCAGCGAATGTCCGCCGAAGAAGCGCCGATCAGAATGTCGAACTCACCTTCCTCGGCGATCCATTGCCCGTAACCGGGATGGTAGTAGGCGAAGGCGCGGAAATCGAGCGGGATGGTCACGGTCTTGGTTTCGCCCGGCTGGAGCTCGACCTTGGCGAAGCCTTTCAGTTCCTTGTGCGGGCGGACGAGCGTAGATTTGTGGTCGTGAACGTAGACCTGCACCACTTCCTTACCCGCCACGGCACCGGTGTTGGTCACGTCCACCGACACGGTCAGCCTGTCGGTGTCTTTGAACTCACGCGCGGAGACCACCGCGTTGCTGTAGGCGAAGGTTGTGTAGCTGCCGCCGTAGCCGAAGGGGAACTGCACGGGGATTTGTTTGGCCTCGTAATAGCGGTAGCCGATGAACAGCCCCTCGCCATAGGTCACTTTGCCATTCTCGCCTGGATAGTTGATGTAAGCAGGGGTATCGGGCAGTTTCACCGGGAACGTCTCGGCCAGCTTGCCGCTCGGGTTGACCTTGCCAAAGAGCACGTCGGCAATCGCGCCACCGCCGGCCTGGCCCATCATCCAGGCCTCCAACACGGCGCTGACGTGCGCGATCCATTCACCCACCACCACCGCCGAACCGTTGTTGAGGATCACCACGGTGTTGGGCTGCGCGTCGCCCACGGCCTTGATCAACGCGATTTGCTGCGCGGTCAAATCGAGGTCGGCGCGGTCGTAGCCTTCGGACTCCTTGTAGGTGGGCAGCGCGATGTAGAGCAGTGCCACGTCCGTATCTTTGGCGATATTCACGGCCTCATCGATCAGGTCCTGGCGGAACGCATCGTCAGCCGGGTAGCCCTCGGCGAACAGCAGTTCGGCATCCCCTGCCTGCTGCTGTAGCTCGTCGAACGGGATGGCAACCATGGTGGGATTGATGTGCGAGCTGCCGCCGCCCTGGTAATGCGGCGCTTTGGCCGCGTGCCCGATCACGGCGATGCGACCAAGGTTTTGCTGCAAGGGGAGGAGGCCATCGTTCTTGAGCAGCACCATCCCCTCGGCGGCGATCTTGCGGGCCAGGGCGTGGTGAGCCGCTTGGTCGAACGGCTCGCCCTTGGGCGTCTCCGCCGCTTGGTAGACGATCTTGAGGATGCGCCAGACGGCTTCATCAAGCACAGCCTCATCCAGCGCGCCATCTTGCACAGCCTGGATCACGGCTTGCACGCGGCTCGGCTTTGGGCCGGGCATTTCCAGGTCGAGGCCGCCTTGCAAAGACGCCACCCGGTCGTGAACTGCGCCCCAGTCGGAGACGACGAAGCCTTCGAAACCCCACTCTTCTTTCAAAATATCGACCAACAGTCTGTGGTGTTCGGAGCAGTATGTGCCGTTGAGTTTGTTGTAGGCGCACATCACCGTCCAGGGCTTCCCCTGTTTGACGGCTTTTTCAAAGCCAGTCAGGTAAATTTCGCGCATCGCGCGTTCACCGGCTTCGGCGCTGATGGAGAAGCGTTGGTATTCCTGATTGTTCAACGCGAAGTGCTTGAGCGAAGCGCCGGCACCCCGGCTTTGCAGGCCCTCGATCAAGCTGGCAGCCAACTCGCCGCCCAGGTACGGGTCTTCGGAGAAGTACTCGAAGTTGCGGCCACATAGTGGGGTGCGTTTCATGTTGTTGCCCGGCCCGAGCAACACGCCCACGCCGAGCGCGTTGCACTCTGCGGCCAGTGCCTTGCCCATCTCGTGCATCAATTCGACGTCCCAGGTACAAGCCAGGCTCGAAGCTGTGGGAAAACACGTCGCCGGATGGCTGAGCGAACCAATCTGGTTGAGGTCCATCGGATGCCGCACGCCGTGCGGGCCATCGGACACCACCAACCTCGGCACGCCCAGGCGCGGGATGGGCGTGGTCGTCCAGGGGCCTTCGCCGGTGCACAGCGCGGCTTTTTCTTCCAGGGTCATCTGTTGAATAATCGATTCAATGTCAGGCATAGCAAACTCCTTTACGGTGGTATGTGTTTTAGGACTTGGTTGAGGGTGTTTTTGCGCTTGCGAGCGGCGCTCGCAAGCGCAAAAACACCCTTTCATCCGCGCCTTTAGGCGCAAAATATCGCACCCGTTGAATTTTCGAATAGATCTTAGTGTAGTCCAATCTTGGGCATAAGCCAACTGCCATCTGGACAAAAAGCGGCGAAGATGATAATCTATACGAACGAAGAACAAAACTTCTCAACGGATTGAACGGATTTTAACGGATACTTTCCGTTTGATCCGTTTAATCCGTTGAGGTTAGTCGCAGAGGAGAGGACTATGCGCACGTTGATCAAGCACACAACCGCAGTGACTTTGGACGCTAACGACCGGATCTTGCCGGACATCAATCTCACGCTGGAAGACCGGCGCATCCTTGCGGTAGGGAAGACACCGCCGGACTTTGCTCCCGACGAGGTCATCGACGGGCGCGAGTTGGTCGCCGTGCCCGCGTTCTTCAACGCGCACTGCCACGCGGCGATGACGCTGGAGCGCGGCTGGGCCGAGGACTTGCCCTTCGAACGCTGGCTCGACGAGAAGATCTGGGTGGCGGAATCGGCCCTCGAACCCGACGACATCACCTGGGGCGCGGCCCTCGCCGCTGCCGAGATGATCCGCAGCGGCATCGTAGGCTTCGCCGATCACTACTTCTGGATGGACAAAGTCGCTGCAGTCGTCGCGGAGTGCGGGATGAAGGCGCTGCTCGCGTGGTGTCACTTCGGCATCGGCGACGATAAGGAAGTCGGCAACGTCTCATTCGAGGAGACCGTTGCGTTCGTCGAAGCCTGGGACGGCGTGGCTGACGGGCGCATCCACACCGCGATGGGGCCACATTCGCCCTATATGGCGCCCGCCGCCGTCCTGAAGCGCTTCGTCGCGGAGGCGCAACGCATCGGTGTGGGCGCGCACTTCCACCTGAGTGAATCCGACGAGCAAGTGCGCAGTTCTCTGAAGCGCCACGGCCTTACGCCGCCAGCCTACGTCGCCGAACTGGGATTGTTCGATTTGCCGCGCCCCACCCTGGCCGCACACTGCAACGCCGCCACACCGGACGATCAAGCCCTTCTTGCGGCGAAAGGAACCTACGTTGCCCACACCCCCAAGACCTACCAGAAACTTGGTATGGCGATGCCGCCACTGCCAGATATGCTGGCGCGCGGGATGCACGTGGGCCTCGCCACCGACGGCCCTGCCTCCAACAGTGACTTCAACATGCTGGAGATCATGCGCCTCGTTGGCCTGTACTGGAAGGGCGCGCTGCTCGATCCCGAAGCCCTACCTCGCACGCAATTGCTCCGCATGACCGCGCAGACCTCAGCGGCAGCATTGGGATTCCCGGAAAGCGGTGTCCTCGCGCCGGGCCGGCCCGCGGATCTGCTGCTGCTCGATACTACCGCCCCACACTGGATTCCCCGGCACGACCTGGCTGCGGGCATCGTCTACACCGCCCATCCTGGCGACGTGGCCTACGTCTGGTGCAACGGAAAACTGCTCTATCGTAAAGGCGAGTTCCTCACCCTGGACATCGAACGCATCCGGTGGGAAGCCGAACGCCGGGCCTTCCGCATGGTAGGCAAGCCGATGCGTTCCCTGCGGTCGTACGCAGCGTAGAAAACTGTGCACAGACTGCATACGCAAAAGCAAAACGGGGTGGAATCATCCACCCCGTTCGTTTTTTGACTTCGTGTGACCCGCACAGGACTCGAACCTGTAACCAATTGATTAAGAGTCAACTGCTCTGCCAATTGAGCTAGCGGGCCATTCCCGGCACGACGGTTATCCTACCACAACCCTTGAATTTGGCAAGCGTCCGCCCCCATCTCCCACACATCAAAGCGCCCCCACGTTGCGGTGGGGGCGCTTGTCTGGTAATCAAGTTTACGCAGCAGTAGGTTCCTCGACAACTACGGGTACCTCAACAACAATGGGTTCCTCAGCCGCCTCTGGCTCCTCTTTGGGCGTCATCTCCTTGAGTTGGGCCTGCTTTTCATCGATCAACGTCTTGGCCTGCTCCTGGAGTTCCTTAGTACGCGCTTGCAATTCCTTGGTGGCCTCATCGAACTTCTGGCGGGCCTCGGTGAGCAGATGCTCAGCCTTTTCGCGCGCTTCCTCTGCCTTATGCGTGGCTTGCTCGCTCAGTTCCAAACTCTTCTGATGGATCTGCTCGCGCGTCTCCTCACCAGATTGTGGAGCAAAGAGCATTCCGACCGCCGCACCGAGCAACGCGCCAACAAAAAAACCGATCAAGAATGAACCGAAATCACTTTCCTGGTTGGACATCTTCATTACCTCCTATTGGTTTTTGGGATGATTTTGAACGCGGCCGCGCCGCCCCCGCGATGTGGATGAGATTACTCGTCACCCGTTGTACCGCGGAGGTAAACCCGGCCAACTTGATAAAGGGCGAAACAACATTCTGACTGACGAAGGCCGTGGTACCCCGAACTGTCGAGGCAGTATCGTTGACGGAACGGAGTAACGGCTGCACTTCGTCTCGCAGTACCTGGATCAACATCTGAATCTGGAAGATCAATAGCAGCATCGCCAGCCCAATCAAAAACGTTTCCACGGCGACAAACACAATCGCGATGTCACGAATCACCTGGGTGGCTTGCTCATTCATCGCCATCAACACGATTGCAGCGACCAGGAGGGCCAGGAAAAGCACCGCGCCACCGATGATCATAATCTGTGTGCGTTTGCTGACCTGCTCGCCGGTGGGGAGTGCTTCTTCCACCACAACCTGCGTGGGCTGGGTTTCTGCTATAGGTTCTTGGTGGATCTGTGAAGTCTCTTGTTCCATGATTCCCTCCCTAACCCGGATAAACCGGTATACAAAGTCTTTGACGCCTGGTTTCCTGCTCATCGGGCTAGAAGTGCGGTGGGCAGGCATCAGTAGGCTCGCACAATTTGATTATACCATGCTGCCCAAAAAGAAACAAGGCAATCTGAACAAAACTACAAAAGTCTCAGCTGAAGGCTGATAGCTGACCGCTATGCGCTGTATTGCCTCCTGCCTCGTTCACGGTAGAATGTAGCATTATGCCGACACCATTCCAACATCTGGTCTACGCACGTGATGTGCTCGCAGACACCCGCCTGCCTGAAATCATCCGGCAGGCTATGCACGCACACCTGGGCGCGTTTCTTCTGGGGAACACCGCTGTCGATGTGCAGTCACTCACCGGGCAGCCACGCTTCGACACACACTTTTACCACGTCCACGGAGACAATGCCCTGCGTGCCCACGAGACACTGCTGGCGACGTATCCTGAGCTGGCAGATCCCGCCCGTCTGCAGCCCGAGCACGCCGCCTTCATCGGCGGCTACGTCGTCCACCTGGTCTGGGATGAGTGTTGGCTGCGAGATGTCTTCCGGCCATTCTACATGGAATCGGACCTGTGGCCCGACCGCTTGACCCGCAACGTCCACCACAATGCGCTCCGCGTGCTCGTAGATCGCCAGGCTGAAGCCGCGCTGCGCCTTTGGCCCGATGTGGTACCACTCCTCCACAACGTGCAACCTGGTCACTGGCTCCCATTTGTTCAACCCGAGGCGCTCTGTCGCTGGCGCGATTGGGTAGCAAACCAGTTGGCCGATCCCGAAGCTGTGGAGACGGCGCAGGTCTTTGCCGAACGCATGGGCATCTCGCCGGAACATTTCGAGGCCGTTATCAGTACCGTGGAGCAGGATACCTATCGCCCGCACGTCGCTGGCCTACTCGATGCGCTTTCGACCTTTGAGACCTGTGCCCTCGCGGAAAGCATCGAGGCACTCAAGGATTATTGGAAATTTGTTGATTGAAGATTGGTGGATTGGGAATTACAGAGTGATTCGTCGCTCATTCGCTGATTCTTGGAGGAACCGATGAAAACGCGTATTAATTTACTCGCGCTCTTGTGTTGTGTAGGATTGTTGGGACTGCCCGCGCCGTCGTTAGGACGGGCGACCGTGCCGCCGCCTGATGTGGCCTCCTACGACATCACCGCCACCTACGACCCGGAGACGCACACCCTCACCGGCCAGCAGACCGCCGTGTACCACAACCGCACCGCCGCCCCTATCCCCAATCTGGTGTTCCACCTCTACCTTAACGCCTTCCGCAACACAGAGACGCTATGGATGCGCGAATCTGACATGGGCATGCGTGGTTACGGCTTCGACCCCAATGCCCCCGGCTGGACTCGCATCGACCAGCTCTCACTCGCCGATGGCACAGTACTCACCGTAAAAGCCCTTGACGATGACGAAACGCTCGTCGAAGTCACGTTACCGCAGCCGGTCGCGCCCGGCGAGAGTATCAGCGTGGACATCGCCTTCACTGCGCAGTTCCCCAAAGTCTTCGCCCGCACAGGTTGGGCTGACAGCGGTGACTTCATCTTCGGCGGACAGTGGTTTCCAAAATTCGGTGTCTGGGAGAGTGGCGCGTGGAACGCTTATCCCTTCCACGCCAACAGCGAGTTCTACGCCGACTTTGGCCGGTACGACGTGGCGCTCACGCTGCCGCAGGACTGGATCGTCGCCGCGACCAGCACCGCCACTTCAGGCGTTGTCGCCAACAGCGACGGCACGGCGACGCACACCTTCGTTGCGGAGCACGTCATCGACTTCGTCTGGAGTGCCTCGCCTGAGTTCCGCGAGATGACGCGCGAAGTCGAGGGTGTCGATGTGCGCGTCGTGTATTACCCGCGCCAACGCGCGATGGCCCGGCGCGCGCTGGAAGCCACGACAGGTGCGCTCCCGCTTTACAATGCGTGGTTCGGCACCTACGGCAAGGGTCTCTACCCACAGCTTACCGTCGTCATCGTCCCGCCGGATGCGGGGGGCGCGGGCGGGATGGAGTACCCGACCCTCTTCACCGTAGGTGCGCTGGGTGGTCCGATGCCCGCGTGCCTGCGCCTGATCGAAGTGGAGACCGTCCACGAGTTGGGCCACCAGTGGTTCCAATCCGTCGTCGCCACCAATGAAGCCGAAGAACCCTGGCTGGACGAGGGCTTCACCGACTACGCCACGGTGCGCGCGACGAACGCCCTTTACGATGGTAACCTCGTCGATTGTGCAGGATGGACCTTCTCGTACCTGGCGATGCACCGCATGCAATACGTGATGTTCCCCGACACACCGATGGCCGGCGCGGCCTGGGATTTCGACTCGATGCAGTACGGGATTGCGACGTACTCCAAGCCCTTGCTCGCGCTCATCACCGTCGAGCGCACCGTTGGTGAGACGGCCATGCAGCAATTCTTGAGCACGTACTTCGACCGCTATGCGTTCGCCCATCCCCGCGCGGAAGACCTGCGCGCTGTGATGGAAGAGATACTCGATGCGGAAGTCGCAGCGTGGTTCTTCGATCAACTTGTCCACGACGACGGCGTGCTGGATGCGCACGTGGTCGCCATCGACGCAGAGCAGGCGACGCTGGAACGTGATGGCGATCTCTGCATCCCTACCACCGTGCGGGTCACGCACGATGGACGGCACACGCCAGAAACTATTGCCTGGTCCTGCGATCAGCCTACGCTCACCATCGACGGCGCGCCACGCATGGTCGAAATCGACCCCAACGGTGCTATCGTGCTGGACCAAGACCTCGCCAACAACCGGCTGCGCCGTGCACCTGATCCCGTGACGGGATTGGGCATCCTCGTAAGAGGACTGCGGTTTTGGCAGGACTTCTTATGGGGAGGTGCGGTATGGTAGAGATAGAGAAAAGAGACCGGAGAATAGAGAATGGCGAATCAAGAATAGAGACGCCTGCGCCAACATCACTGGGGGCTTATCTGCGCCGCATCGTGCAGCGTCCCCGCGCGTGGGCGCTCAGCTACCTGGTAACGACACTCCCAGCTTTGGGGCTGGCGCTGCTCACAGCATTGGGATGGCTGCCACTCACGCGCTATCCAATCTTCAGCCAGATACTCGAAACGCGCTCGCTGGGCGCACTCTTCGACTTTGCCATGGCGGAGATGAAAAACGCGAGAGTGCCCTGGGGAACGCTAGCGCTCCTCTTTGCACTTCCGGCGTGGGTGGTCGCCCGGCTGTTCTGGACGTGGCTCGAGGGCGGGACGCTGGCCGAATACGCTGCCGCGCAAACGCTCTCGTGGCGCGCGTTCGCGCAGGCGGGATGGCGTTGGTTCGGTGTCCTCCTCGCGCTCAACCTCGCCGGCGCAGTCTTGCTTGGCGTGATCGGCGGGGCGGCACTGCTGCTGGCGGCCTTCGCCTACATGCTCGCACCCGCGCTCGGCTGGGCCATCGCGGGCGTGGGGCTGGCGCTGGCGGGCCTCTTTGCCACGTGGATCGAGGTCGCGCGCGCCGCCGCAGTGACGCAAAACGAACGCCGTATTTTCCGGGCGCTCGGCAGTGCTGCCAGCGCGATGGCTAAGCAGGCGTTGCTCCTCGCGGGGCTCGTCGGCGGCGGGTTGGCGCTCTACGGCCTGCTCTTTCTGGTGCATCGCTGGTTCATGGACATCCTGCCGCTGCACTGGTGGCTGCCAACATTGGTTATCCAGCAAGCGTACACCCTGCTTCGCCTCGGCATCCGCCTGACTCGCCAGGCCGGTCAAGTGGGCCTGCTGTTGAACGTATGATCGAGCCGATCGTCAAGCACACGCGGCTGGCCGATCCGGTCGCCACCACCGGGGATCGTGTGTACGTCGTCTGCTCGCAAAATGGACTGTTCCCCGATCCATGGGGCGGGCACGTGCCCCACGAGATGTGGGGCGTGTGGGATCATCCCATCAAGCTGCTGGACGGCTACTGGTTCGCCCTGCGCGACCGTCGCACGGGCGTCACCCGCTGGTTGCTGGAGGCCGATAGCTGCGCGGTCGAACCGGGCATCACCACCTTCACCTACCGGCTGGACGAGATCGCCATCACGCGGCGGGATTTCGTCCCGGATGGGCTGGAAGCTCTGAGCGTGACACTCAAGGTTGAAGCACCTCAAGGCGCACCCCTGGACCTGGTGGCGTGCTTCCGCTCGGATCTGCGTCCGGCCTGGCTCGGAGAAAGGGTGGGGATGCACGATGCGCCGGATACGACGACTGTGCTTGATGACGACGCCACGCAAGGTGTCGTGCTCTTCCGCGACACACAAAACCCCTGGTTCTGCGCGGTCGGCAGCGACCTTGCCCCCACGGAGATTGATACCGGTGAGTCAATCCACATTCCGCAGCCAACTGCCGGGCAGGGCGCGACTGCACGTTTCGTCGTTGCGCTTCCACAAAACGGAGATCGGGCAAACACCATCACGTTCTTCGTAGCCGGTTCGAGCATCTCTCAGCAGGATGCACTCGCGGCGTACCGCCGAATCCGCACGGATGCCCCAGCGTTGCTGACCGCCAAGCGTGCCCGTTACGCGCAAATCGCAGAAACCAGCCGTCTCACGTCGCCCGATGCTGCGGTCGATGCCGCATTTCAGTGGGCTAAACTCAACTGCCAGATGCTCGCGCGCGCCACGTCTGCGCACGGGATCGCGGCGGGCGCGGGACTGCCGACGTACCCGTGGTGGTTCGGCATCGACAGTGAATACGCCGCCTTGCCGATGGCGCAAACGGGCCAGTTCGACCTCCTCAAGGCCACTCTCACGCTGCTCAAGGACGTCAGCGCGCAGCACAACGCCGCCGAACCGGGCCGCGTGATCCACGAACTGAGCACCACCGACGTGGTCTACAATCCAGGTAACC
>Ga0209614_1001619_pt1 | contig 16232 bp, 16 predicted proteins | sample BlaSprsedimmetaG_FD_185484 | JGI IMG/M metagenome (GOLD analysis project Ga0209614, IMG submission 185484) | Hot spring sediment bacterial and archeal communities from California, USA to study Microbial Dark Matter (Phase II) - Blank Spring... ... | reverse complement strand
GTGCCCGCAAGGGCGTAACAGGGAACTCCGTGTAAGTCGGAGACGGGCCCGCCGCTGTAATCGGGGACGAAAGCCGCACTATGCCACTGTCCGGAACCATCCGGATGGGAAGGCGCGGCCGGTAGGAAGAGCCGAGAGTCAGAAGACCTGCCTGGAGCAAGCATGGAAGCAACCCCCGTGGCTTGGGGTTGTGCTACCGATCTGACGGATAAAAAGGGAATCCCGGGTCGATATTAAATTATCGTTCCGGGCTTTTTTTGCCCGGGCGCCAACTTCTCTTTTAAGGAGGAACACCATGGTACCCAAGCAAAACCCCGCCAGATCAAACAATTCCGCCCGCCGCTGGCTGCCTCTGTGGCTGCCCGCCCTCATGCTGCTGCTGGCCGCTACCCTCACCCTCCCCGCCGAACCGCGGGCCGGCAAGGTCAATGTGGTCTCCGAACATCCGGCCATCGTGCTGGCGGTGTTCGGCACCAGCTACCCCGAGGCCCTGCCCGGCATTCTCGAGATTCGTGACCAGGTGGCGGCCGCCTTTCCGGATACGCCGGTGCGGCTGGCCTTCACCTCCGACATTATCCGCCGGATCTGGCACGCTCGCCGCGACAACCCCGAGTACCAGGCCCAAAACCCGGAGATCCCGGCGGAGATCTATCAGGTCAAGGCGCCGCTGGCCACCATCGCCGATCTGGTGGATGCAGGATATGGCCAGATCGTGGTCCAGCCCACCCATATCGCCGCCGGTGAGGAGTACCATGACCTCGGGGCCATCGTCCACGCCCTCAACGGGATCAGGACCATCAAACAGCGCAACATGCCTTTTCAGCAGATTGTCCTGGGCCGCCCGGCCCTGGGCGCACCCGGCATCGAACGCCCCTACCGGCAGGACCTGGAACGGGCCGGCGCTGTTCTGGCCGCCGATGTCAAACAGGCCCGCCAGGCCGGCCGCGCCCTGGTCTATATGGCCCACGGCAACGATTATTTCTCCACCGGAGTTTTCATGGAACTGGAGCATATAATGCGGCAACTTTATCCCGACGTGGCTATCTACTTCGCCCAGGAGTCCGGCTTTCCGGACCTGGAACTGCTGGTGGAGCGGCTGGTGGCCGATAGGGTTAAGCGGGTGTTGCTAGTGCCCTTTATGACCGTGGCCGGAGATCACGCCCGCAACGACCTGGCCGGGGATGACGAGGACTCCTTGAAGTCGATGCTGGCGGCAGCCGGTATCGCCAGCGAGGCCCAACTGGTGGGACTGGGTGAAAAGAGAGAATTCGCCCGCATCTACGTGGAAAACATCCGTGATGCCGCCGCCGGCGCCGGCATCACCCTGAAATAACCATGACCCAACCCGCCCGGACAAGCTCCCCGCCCGCCTCGGCCTACCGCCGCGCGCCCCTGGTGACCCTGGCGCTGCTGATCACCCTGACCGGCCTGATTATGCTGGCCGCCTCGGCGGGCTATATCGCCATCGGCTACGGGGAGATTGTCCGGGTGCTGGCCGCCCAGCTCAGCGGCAACCGGGAACTGCTGGCCGGCATCGACCAGGCGGTGCCGTTCGTGGTGCTGGAGGTGCGGCTGCCCCGCATTCTGACCGCCGCCCTGGTGGGCGGTTCCCTGGCGCTCTGCGGGGTGATCTTCCAGGGGATTCTGCTCAACCCGCTGGCCGATCCCTACACCCTGGGGGTCTCCTCCGGGGCCGCCTTCGGGGCCTCGCTGGCCCTGGTGGCCAATCTGACCATGGCCGATCAGTTTTCGGTGCCGCTGCTGGCCTTTATCGGAGCGGTACTCACCCTTTTGACGGTGCTGCGCCTCTCCTCCTTCGGCGGCCGGATCTCCACCACCACCCTGATTCTCTCCGGGGTGATCGTCGGGGCCATCCTCTCGGCCGGGATCAGTTTCATGAAATATCTGGCCGACGAGCAGGTGGCGGTGATCGTCTTCTGGCTGATGGGCAGCTTCGCCTCCCGCGACTGGCACGACGTTCTGCTGATCGCGGTGGTGCTGCCCCTCTCCCTGCTGGTCTTTCTCTTTTACGCCCGGGACCTCAATATCATGGCCTTGGGCGGCCGCACCTCCGATGCCCTGGGGGTGGAGACCGGCCGGGTGCGCACCGTGCTGCTGGTCACCGCCTCGCTGCTGGCCGCGATCTGCGTGTCGATCTCCGGGGTGATCGGCTTTGTCGGCCTGATCGTCCCCCATCTGATGCGGATGGTGGTCGGCCCCGACAACCGGGGGCTGCTGCCGGTCTCCCTGCTGGCCGGGGCCCTGCTCCTGCTGGGGGCCGACACCATCACCCGGGCGCTACTGCCCACCGAAGTGCCCATCGGAGTCCTGACCGCCCTGCTCGGCGGCCCCTTCTTCTGCTACATCTTCCGCCGGCGGCAACGGAGGGCCCACCTTGCGTAACGGCATCGACCATCGGGGCTTTGAGCTGCGCAATCTCTCCTTCGATTACGAGGGGGTGGCGGTGCTGCACGATATCAGCCTGGAGTTGCCGCCGGGCCGCTTTTACGGGATTGTCGGCCCCAACGGCTGCGGTAAGACCACCCTGCTCGACCTGCTCACCGGCAGCCGTCGCGGCCGCCGGGGCCAGGTTTGGTTCCGGGGCCGGGAGATCGGCTCCTACCGCCGGCGGCGGCTGGCCCGGGAACTGGCCCTGGTGCCCCAGGAGTACGCCATCGGCTTTGCCTTCACCGTCGAGGAGGTGGTGCTGATGGGCCGCCATCCCCACCTCCCCCGCTTTGCCCAGCCCGGCCCCGCCGACTGGCGGCTGGTGGAGGAGGCGATGGCCGAGATCGGAATCGACCATCTGCGGGGGCGGCTGGTTACCGAGCTGTCCGGCGGCGAGAAACAGCGGGTGGCGGTGGCCCGGGCCCTGGCCCAGCAGACCCCGGCGCTGCTGCTCGATGAAGCCACCGCCAGCCTCGATGTCCGCTTCAGCCTGGGCATTCTCGGCGCCCTGGCCCAGCGGGTGCGCCGGCGGGGGGATACGGTGATCGCGGTACTGCACGATCTTAACCTGGCGGCCGGCTTTTGCGATCAGCTGCTCTTTCTGCACCGGGGCCGGATCGCCGACTTCGGCCCCACCGAGCAGGTACTGACCCCGGCCAATATCCGCCGGGTTTTCGGGGTGGAGAGCGCGGTGGGCTTCGATGGGTTCAGTGGCCGGCAACGGGTATCGTTTCGCCTGCAACAGGAGGGCGCATGTCCGCTTGCCTGAAAACAGCCCTGCTTTTGCTGCTGGCCACCGGCTGGCTGCCGCCTGCGGCCGCGGCTGGGGAGACCACCGTGGTCAACGACCACTCCGGGCGGACCATCAGCTTCAGCCGGCCCTTTGAGCGGATCATCTCCCTCTACCCCGCCCATACCGAAAACCTGGCCGCCCTGGGCCTGGAGGCCGAGATTATCGGAATCGGCTCCGACGATGATTACCCGCCCCATCTCATGGACCGCCCCCGCCTGAGCTACCGGGATGATCCGGAGCGCTTCATCGGCCGGCGGCCCGACCTGGTGCTGACCCGGCCGATGATCGAAAGGGCCTACCCCCAGTTGATCGCCAAGCTGGAGCGGTCCGGCATCACGGTGGTCTCGCTGCAGCCCACTTCGGTGGAAGAGATTTTTTCCTACTGGCGCACCCTGGGCCGGCTCACCGGCCGGGAGGCCGAAGCCGAGACGATGGTTGCCGGGTTCGAGCGCGAACTGGCGGCGCTCCGGACCCGGGTGGCCATGGTGCCGCCGGAACGGCGCCCCCGGGTCTTCTTCTCCTCGATCCATCGCCAGATGAAAACCTTCGCCCCGGAAAGCATCGCCATCTTCGTGCTGGAGGCGGCCGGGGGCCGCAACGCGGCCGACGATGCCCCCCGGGTGCGCCAGACCAATATCGCCGACTACGGCAAGGAGCGCCTGCTGGCCAAGGGCGACGAGATCGATCTCCTGCTGGCCCAGCAGGGCCGGATGAACCCGGTAAACCGCGAGACCATTCTGGGCGAACCGGGCTTTGGCGCCATCCGAGCGGTGCGGGAAGGGGCAGTGCACCTGATCGACGAACGGATCGTCTCCCGCCCCACCCTGCGAATACTTGACGGCATCCGCCGGGTGCAGGCGCTTCTCTATCCCGATCTGCCCCCCGCAATCGAGGGAACCCCATGAACCGACCGGCCGGCAACGCCCTGATGATCACCGGCACCCACAGCGGCTGCGGCAAAACCACCGTGACCCTGGGCTTGCTGGCCGCCCTCAAGCGCCGGGGCTGCAAGGTCGCCCCCTTCAAGTGCGGCCCCGATTTCATCGACCCCACCCTGCACCGGCTGGTCACCGGTCGGATTTCGCGCAACCTCGACCCCTGGATGACCGGGCCGGAGTGGGCCCGCCGCACCCTGGCCGAGCACTGCCGACCGGGGGAGCTGGCGGTAATTGAAGGGGTGATGGGGATGTTCGACGGCGGGGAGTCCTCGGCCGCCGCCCTGGCCGGGCTGCTGGCGGTGCCGGTGGTGCTGGTCCTCGATGCCAAGGCGGCGGCCGAAAGCATGGCGGCGGTGCTCAAGGGCTTTGAGACCATCGATCCCGCCGCCGCCCCGGCGGCGGTGATCCTCAACCGGGTGGGCAGCGCCCGCCACCTGGAGTTGCTGCGCCGGGCCATCGGGCAGCACTGCCGGGCCGAGATCATCGGCCATCTGCCCCGGGAGCTGGATTTCACCATCCCCCATCGCCACCTGGGCCTGCATATGGGCGAAGAGGGGCCGCTGCCCCCCGGGGCCCTGGACCGGCTGGCGGCCGCCATTGAACGGCATATCGACCTTGACCGGCTGTTGATTTTAGCAAATGGGAAAGCAGGGCATCCAACTAAGCCAGTCGGGAAGTTGCCGCTGCCGCTCATTAAAGAAAGGGATCATAAAGAGGAAGCCCCTGCGATTCGCTTGGGAGTGGCTCGGGATGCGGCCTTCTGTTTTTACTACCAGGACAATCTGGAGCTGCTGCAGGCGGCCGGGGCGGAGCTGGTTTTTTTCAGCCCCATGGCCGACCCTGAGCTGCCGCCCGACCTGGACGGTTTGTACCTGGGCGGCGGCTATCCCGAGCTTTATGCCGCTCAACTGGCCGCCAATCGCCCCATGCTGACCGCCATTGGGGAGTGGGCCGACCAGGGGGGAGTGATCTATGCCGAGTGCGGCGGCTTTATCTATCTGTGTCAAGGAATCGAAGACCAGGCGGGAGTTTTCCACCCCCTGGCCGGCCTCTTTCCGGTTCGGACCAAAATGGAGAACCGCCTGGCCGCCCTGGGCTACCGGGAGGTGAGCTTGCTCCGCGACGGCCTTTTCGGCCCGGCCGGCACCCGCCTGCGGGGCCACGAGTTTCACTACTCCCGGATCGAGCCGATGCCGGAGGCGGTCGAGCGGCTCTTTGCCGCCGAGGATGGGGCCGGAACCGGCTACCGCCGGCGGGGGGTGGTGGCCGGCTACACCCATCTCCACTTCGGCTCCCGCCCGGAGGCGGCCCGGGCTCTGGTGGCGGCCTGCCGCCAGGCCCGGCAAACCACGGCCATCCCACAGGAGGTACCCCCAGCATGAGCGTTACCCCGCAAACGGTCAAACCGGAACGGATCGAAGCGGAGAGTTTCCGGATCATCGAGGCGGAGATCGGGGGGCACGGCTTTGACCCCGCCACCTGGGCGGTGATCCGCCGGGTGATCCATGCCTCCGGCGATTTCTCTTTCGCCGAAAATCTGCGCTGCGGCAACGGCGCCATTGCCGCCGGAGTTAACGCCATCCGGGCCGGCCGGAACATCCTGACCGATGTCAATATGACCGCGACCGGAATCAGCAGGAATCTGCTGACCCAATGGGGCGGCCGGGTACTCTGCGGGGTGGCGGACCCGGCGGTGGCGGCCCGGGCCCGGGCCGAGGGCCGCACCCGCTCTGAGGTGGCGATTCGGGAACTGCTGCCGGACAATATCGGCATCGTGGCCATCGGCAACGCCCCCACCGCCCTGCTCCGGCTGCTGGAGCTGCTCGGCGGGCTGCCGCCGGAGAGCCGCCCCGACCTGGTGATCGGGGTGCCGGTGGGTTTTGTCAACGCCGCCGAATCCAAGGAGCTGCTGGCGCGACAGGATTATCCCTTTATCACCTGCCTGGGCCGCAAGGGGGGCAGCCCGGTGGCCGCCGCCATCGTCAACGCCCTACTGCGCCTGGCCACGGAGGGGCAATAGAGCATGGGCAGACGACTGCGCAGCGGCTTCACCACCGGCGCCTGTGCCGCCGCGGCGGCCAAGGCGGCGGCGATGATGGCCGCCGGTCTGCCCGCCCCCCGGCAAGTGGAGATCCCCTTCCCCGACGGCCGCCGCCACGCTTTTGCCCTCCACCGCACTCAGCGGCGGGAGGCGGAGGGAATCACCAGTTGGAGCGCTTCGGTGATCAAGGATGCCGGCGATGACCCCGACGTCACCAACGGGGCGGAGATTGTGGCCACGGTTACCGTGGCCGCCGCCGAACCGGCGGACCCGGACCGCGTTTTTCAGACCTATGAAGGGACAAGGCCCCCGGCCGGCCTCTGGCTCTGCCGGGGTGAAGGGGTGGGGGTGGTGACCCGGCCCGGCCTGGCCATCGCGCCGGGGGAGCCGGCCATCAACCCGGTGCCCCGACGGATGATCGCGGCGGCGGTGGTCGAGGCCTGGACCGCCGACACGCCCTTGCAGGTCACCATTTCGGTGCCCGACGGGGAGCGGCTGGCGGTTAAAACCCTGAACCGGCGCCTGGGGATTATCGGCGGCCTGTCGATCCTGGGCACCACCGGCATTGTCCGGCCGGTGTCGGCCGAGGCCTGGACCGCCACCATCCAGGCCTCGCTGGATGTGGCCCGGGCGGCGGGCCTGCGGGAAGTGATCCTCTCCACCGGTCGCACCTCGGAAAAGGGAGTCCAGCAACTGCTGGGGCTGCCCGAGGAGGCCTGCGCCATGATGGGCGACTACCTGCAATTTTCCCTGCAGGAGGCGGGCAAGCGGGGCTTTGCCCGCCTCCATCTGGCCGGGATGTGGGCCAAAATTGTCAAGGCGGCGCTGGGAGTACCGCAAACCCATGTCCGCCACGGGATGCTGGAGGTGGAGCGGGCGGTGGCCCTGCTGGCCGGACTGGCCGGGAAGAGTGGCCAGCCTCCCGGCCTGGAGAAAGCCAACACCGTGCGGGAAATTTACGACCGCCTGCAGGCGGCCGGGCGACCGGAATTGATCCGGGCGGTTTGTTGCCGGGCCGCCCAGTACGCCGCCCTCACCGCCAAAGTTCCGGTGACCCTCTACCTGGTGGACAGCCAGGCCAAGGTAGTGGCGACTGCCGCCGCCCCGGAGGATGTGAGCGGATGAACCGGGATAACGCGATCAAAGGAACCGGCAGGATTCTGGTGATCGGGCTGGGCCCGAACGGGCTCGAAGCGGAGCGGCGGGCGGCCCTGGCCGGCTGCCGCCTCCTGGTCACCGCCGAGCGCTACCGGGAGCTGGTTGCCGAGTTGGCCGCCGAATGGATTCCCATCTCCCCTCTGGACCAGGCCCTGGCTGCCATGGCCCGGCGGCTGCCGGAGGGCGATATCGGGGTGCTGGTCGGAGGCGACCCGCTCTTTTTCGGGATCGGCCGCCGCCTGCTGGAACGGTTCACCCCGGAGCAACTGGAGTTCCGGCCGGCCCCCACCGCGGTGCAACTGGCCTGCGCCCGCTTCCGGCTGCCCTGGGATGATGCCCGCCTGGTCAGCCTGCACGGCCGCGAGAGCGATGCGGCGCCCGATCCGCTTGCCGGCCCGAGCCTGACAGCCAGACTGCTGGCCGGGCCCAAAACCGTGGTCTTGACCGACCGGCGCTGGTCGCCGGATCGGATCGCCGCCGCCCTCAAGAGCCGTCTGGCGGCGGTGGGAGCCGAGGGGGCGGCGGCATCAATCCGGCTGCTGGTGGCGGAAAACCTGGGCACCGCCGCAGAGCGGCTGACCGGCGGCAAGCTGGCCGAGATCGCCGACCGCCGTTTCGCCCCGTTGAATGTGCTGATCATCCTGCACCAGGACGCTGGTGCATCAGCCCCCTTGGGCCTGCGGGAGGCTGAGTTCGCCCATCAGCGGGGGATGATCACCAAGGATGAGGTGCGGGCGGTCACCCTTCACAAGCTGGCCCTGCCCGCCCGGGGCGTCCTCTGGGACCTGGGAGCGGCCAGCGGCTCGGTGAGCATCGAGGCGGCCCGGCTGGCCCCCGGCCTGCTGATCTGCGCGGTGGAGAAACAGCGGCAGCGACTGGCCGACCTGCGGGCCAATATCGTTAAATTTGCCGCTTTTGCGGTGCTGCCGGTGGCGGGGGAAGCACCGGCGGCCCTGGACGGGCTGCCCGACCCGGATCGGATCTTCATCGGCGGCTCCGGCGGCCGGCTGGCCGAAATCATCAGCGCCGGAACAAAGCGCCTGGCCCCGGGCGGCCGAATGGTGGTCAACGGGGTGACCGCCGCCACCAGGGAACAGGCCCCCCGCCTGCTCCGGGCGGCGGGCCTTACGGTGGAGATCAGCGAGGTGACGGTCCGGCGGCTTGGCGCCGACGGCCGCGCCCTTAACTTTAACCCCATCAGCATAATAACGGGAAGCAAATGAACCAGAGTGAAACAACCCGGCCCGGCCGGCTTTTTATTGTCGGTGTGGGCCCCGGCGACCCCGAACTGCTGACCCTGAAAGCGGTGCGCCGACTCAACTCCAGCCCCGTCTGGCTGGTACCCAAGGGCAAAAGCGACGGCCGGAGCACCGCCCTCGATATCCTCAGCCCGGTGGTGGACGGCGGCGGCAAGGAGATCATCGCCCACCACTTCCCGATGCAAAAAATCGCGATGGGCAAAACCCCGCCGCCGGAAGTAGCCCGGGCCTGGCAGGCGGCGGCCGCCCTGGTGCGTGACCATCTGACCGCCGGCCGGGACGTGGCCTTCCCCACCCTGGGCGACCCGGCCATCTACAGCACCGGCTTCTACCTCTGCGAAACCCTGCTGGGCCTGCACCCCGGGCTGCAAGTGGAGATCATCCCCGGCATCTCGGCCATGGGGGCCGCCGCCGCCGCCCTGGGATCGCCCCTCTGCCTGGGCAACGAACGGCTGGTGGTGATCCCCGCCACCTTCGCAAACGGCCGGCTGCGGGAAACCCTGCTCAACTACGATACGGTGGTGCTGATGAAGGTCCACCGGGTGATGCCCCGGCTGATCGAGCTGCTGCGCCGACTGGGACTACTGGAGAAGGCGGTGCTGGTGGAAAAAACCGGCCAGGCCGAAGAGCGGATCAGTCGCGATCTGACCGCCTTCCTCACCAGCGAACCCCACTACTTTTCAACCATCATCGTCAGGAAACGGGCATGAAACAGCCGCCGGAAAATGTAATCCATTTCGTGGGGGCCGGGCCGGGCGATCCCGATCTGATCACGGTCAAGGGCCGCAAACTGCTGGAGGCCGCCGAGATGGTGGTCTACACCGGCAGCCTGGTGCCCAAAGCGCTGCTTGCGGGGCTGTCCGCCGAGATCCGCGACTCCGCCGGCCTGACCCTGGAGCAGGTGATCGACCTGCTGGCCGCCGCCTGGCGCCGGGGCAGGGCGGTGGTCCGGCTCCACACCGGTGACCCCGCCATCTACGGAGCCATCGGCGAACAGATGGCCCGGCTGGCCGAACTGGGGATTCCCTGGCGGGTGGTGCCGGGGGTCAGCTCGGCCACCGCCGCCGCCGCCGCCCTCAGCGCCGAGCTGACCCTGCCGGAGATCTCCCAGACCGTGATCATCACCCGCCGGGCCGGCCGCACCCCGGTGCCGGAGCGGGAAAAGCTGGCCCAACTTGCCGCCCACCAGGCCACCATGCTGATTCTGCTCAGCGCCGGGATGGTGGCGGAGGTGGCGGCAGAGCTGATTAGCGGCGGCTACCCCCCGCAAACCCCGGCGGCGGTGGTGGAAAAGGCCAGTTGGCCCGAGGAGCGGATCGTCCGCGGCACCCTGGCGGATATTGCTTCCCGCGCCCAAGCGGCCGGGATTGCCAAAACGGCGATCATCGCGGTGGGCAAGGTACTGGCCGCCACCCCGCCGCCGGCCCTCTCCCGGCTGTACGACCCCCGATTCAGCCACGGCTACCGCGCAGGGGATAAGAGTTGAGGATCGGGGTGCTGGCATTAACGGCGGGCGGGCGTAAGCTGGCGGCCGAGCTGGCCCCCATGCTGGGGGCGGAGATCGTGCCGGTGGAGCGGGGGATCGCGGCAACCCTGGCCGCCGCCTGGCCCCGCTATGACGGGCTGGTCTGCATTATGGCCGCCGGGATTGTGGTGCGGGCGCTCGCCCCGCTGCTGGAGGACAAGGAGCGCGATCCCGCCGTGGTGGTGGTCGATGAACGGGGGCGGCACGCCGTCAGTCTGCTCTCCGGCCATCTGGGGGGCGGCAACGAGCTGGCCCGCCGGGTGGCGGCAAGCAGCGACGGTCAAGCGGTGATCACCACCGCCTCCGATGTGCTGGAGCTGGCCCCGCTCGATCTCTGGGCGGCGGCCCAGAATCTGGTCGCCGCCGACCGCCGGACCATGACCCGGGCCAGCGCTCTCTTGGTCAACCGGGGAGAACTTAGGGTCTACAGCGAAACGGCGGTGGCCGGGCTGCCCCCCGGCCTGACCCTGGCTCAGCAGCCGGAGGCCGCCGAGCTGGTGATCTCCTGCCGGGCCGCCTGGCCGGAGCCCACCCTGCTCATGCACCCCCGGCAACTGGTAGTGGGGATCGGCTGCAACCGGGGCACCCCGGCCGAAGAGCTGGCAGCAGCCCTCAACGAACTACTGAGTGCCGAGGGGCTGGCCCCGGCGGCGATCCGCAACCTGGCCACCATTGATCTGAAACAGGACGAGCCCGGCCTGCTGGCCATGGCCGAACAAAACGGCTGGCCCCTGGAGTTCTACCGCGCCGACCAGCTGAACCGCAAAATGGCTGGTATTACTCCGCCCTCTCCGGAGGTCATGAAAGCCACCGGCGCCGGCGGAGTGGCCGAACCGGCGGCCCTGCTGAGCAGCGGGGCCGCTCAACTGATGACAAGGAAACGCAAATGGAAAAACGTCACCCTGGCCCTGGCCAAGGCAAACTTTACATTGTCGGCACCGGCCCCGGAGATGCCCGCCACCTGACCGAGGCAGCCCGAGAGGCCCTGGCGGCCGCCGACTGCCTGATCGGCTACCGCACCTACCTGGAGCTTTTGCCCCCGGAACTGGCGGCGGAATCGGACTCCAGGGAGATCATCTCCTCGGAGATGATGAAGGAGGTGGAGCGCGGCCGCCAAGCCCTGGAGCTGGCGGAGCGGGGCCGCACCGTGGCCCTGGTCTCGGGTGGTGATCCCGGCATCTATGCCATGGCCGGGCTGGTCTTCGAGCTGGCCCGCCGAAGCAGCAGCCGGGTCACGATCGAGGTGGTGCCGGGCATCGCCGCCTTGAACGCCTGCGCCGCCCGCCTGGGGGCGCCATTGATGCACGATTTTGCCGCCATCAGCCTCTCCGACCTGCTCACCCCCTGGGAGGTGATCGCCAAAAGGCTGAAAGCCGCCGCTGGCGCCGATTTTGTCACCGTGCTCTACAACCCCAAATCCAAGCGCCGCACCTGGCAGATCGAGCAGGCCCGGGATATTTTTCTTGAGCAGCGCAAGCCCGACACTCCGGCGGGGATCGTCACCGCCGCCACCCGGCCCGACGAGAAGATCATTCTCACCACCCTTGCCGACCTGGCGGATGGGGAGATCGGCATGCAATCGACGGTAATTATCGGCAACTCGCAAAGCTACATCTGGAACAACCTGCTGATCACCCCCCGGGGTTATGGCGATAAATACAACCTCGCAGGATAACCAATGGCCAAAGCGTTGATGATCCAGGGGACCGGTTCCGATGCCGGCAAGTCGGTGCTGACCGCGGCGCTCTGCCGCATTCTGCTCGATGACGGCCTGCGGGTGGCGCCGTTCAAGGCCCAGAATATGTCGCTCAACTCCTTCGTCACCCGGGACGGCGGCGAGATGGGGCGGGCCCAGGTGGTCCAGGCCCAGGCCGCCCGGCTGGATCCCGAGGTGCGGATGAATCCGGTGCTGCTCAAGCCGTCAAGCGAGACCGGCAGCCAGGTGATCGTGCTGGGCCGGCCGGTGGGCAACATGAAGGTGGCCCAGTACCACGCCTACAAGGAGACGGCCCGGGCCGCCGCCTGCCGGGCCTACGACGAGCTGGCGGCGGAGTACGAGGTTATTGTTTTGGAGGGGGCCGGCAGCCCCGGCGAGATCAACCTCAAGGCCCACGATTTCGTCAACATGGCCATGGCGCGCCACGCTAAGGCGCCGGTGCTGCTGGTGGGAGATATCGAGCGGGGCGGGATCTTTGCCTCGCTGCTGGGCCATTACGAGTTGATGGAACCCTGGGAGCGGGAGCTGCTGGCCGGCTATGTGATCAACCGCTTCCGGGGGGATGCCTCCCTGCTCGATTCGGGCCTGGAGTTCATCGCTGAGCGTACCGGCCGCCCGGTTTTCGGAGTGCTGCCCTACCTGGCCGATCTGGGCCTGCCCCAGGAGGATTCGGTCAGCTTCAAGCAGGGGCTCTATGAAAAACAGGCCGCCACCGCCGAGCAGGTGGAGCTGGCCCTGATCGACCTGCCCCATATCTCCAACTTCACCGATCTGGAACCCCTGCTGGCCGAACCGGATGTCGGCCTGCGGCTGGTGCGCCGGGCCGCCGAGCTGGGAAGGCCGGACGCCATTATCCTGCCGGGCAGCAAGAACGTGATCGCCGATCTGGCCTTTCTGGAGCAGAGCGGCCTGACGGCGGCGATCCGGCAAGCGGCGGCCGGCGGGAGCTGCGAGATTGTCGGCATCTGCGGCGGCTTCCAGATGCTGGGGCAATCGGTGGCCGACCCTTACGGCCTGGAATCGGAGGGGAGTACGGCCGGCGGGCTGGGCCTGCTGGCCCTTGCCACCCGCCTTGAAGGGGAAAAAACCCTGATTCGCCGCCGGTTTGTCCATCTGGCCTCCGGCCTGCCGGTCCACGGCTACGAAATCCACCACGGCCAAACCGGCGGCCCCGAGCCGCCGGCTTTGCGGGACGGCGCCGAAAGCGCCGGGGCGGTCTCCGCCGACGGCCGAGTCTGGGGCAGTTACCTGCACGGCATCTTCGATGCCGACCCCTTCCGGCGCTGGTTTATCGACCGCCTGCGGGTGCGCCGCCGGCTGCCGCCGGTCGGCCGCATCCTGGCCCCCTACGACCTGGAGCCGGCCTTCGACCGCCTGGCAAACAGCGTCCGCCAGGCCCTGGAGATGAAAAAAATCTACCAACTTTTGGGTCTATAAAGTGCTCACCGGAGTTTACCTGATTATCTCGGCCTTTCTGCTCGATGCCGCCATCGGCGACCCGCCCCGCCTGCCCCACCCGGTGCGGCTGCTCGGGTGGGCGATCGACCGGCTGGAGAAGGTGCTGCGCGGAGTGCTGGCCGGCAACCTGCGCCTGGCCGGATTTTTATTAACCGGCCTGGTGGTTGGCGGCACCTGGGCGGCCGGGGCCGCGATCTGCCGGGCGGCGGCCGGCTTCGGCAGCGGCTGGCCCGCCCTGGTGGCCGCGTTACTGCTGGTCTACCTGGCCGCCACCACCATCGCCAGCCGCGAACTGCTGCTGCGGGTGAGAGAGGTTTTGCGCTGCGACGACCTGGAGCGGGCCCGCCATCTGGTCAGCCAGCTGGTGGGCCGGGATACCGCCAACCTGGACGCCGCCGGGGTGAAGCGGGCGGCCCTGGAAACCCTGGCCGAGAACGCCTCCGACGGTATCGTCGCCCCCCTCTTCTACCTGGGGCTGGGCGGCCTGCCCCTGGCCCTGGCCTACAAGGCGATCAACACCCTCGATTCGATGGTGGGTTATAAAAATGAACGGTACCGCGAACTGGGCCGGGCCGCGGCCCGGCTGGACGATCTGGCCAACTATCTGCCGGCCCGGCTCACCGGCCTGTTGATCATCCTGGCCGCCTGGCTGCTGGACTTGGGCCGGCCGCGGCGGGCGCGAGCGGCCTGGCGGATCATGCGCCGGGACGGCCGCAACCATGCCAGCCCCAACAGCGGCATCCCGGAAGCGGCCCTGGCCGGAGCCCTGGGCATCCAGTTGGGCGGTCCGGCCAGCTACTTCGGCCAAATGCAGAATAAACCCTTTATCGGCGACAACCGGCAAAGCGATTTGGGGGCCGCCGAAGCCGGCGCCCTGGCCATCATCGGCCTCACCGCCCTGCTGGCCCTGCTGCTGGCGGTGCTGCTGGCCATGCTGCTGGCCGGTTTGCAAGGAGTGGCATGAAAAGCGAACCCTTTGCCCACGGCGGCAATCTGAACCTGCTGGCCGCCGAAGCCGGCATCGCCCCGCAGGCGATGCTCGACTTCAGCGCCTCGATCAACCCGCTGGGGATGCCGCCGACCGCCCGGGAGGCGATCATCGCCGGAATCGAGCAACTGGGGCACTATCCCGATCCGCTGGCCGAAGAGCTGGTGGCGGCGATCGCCGAGGCTTACAACCTGGACTCCGAACTGCTGCTGGCCGGCAACGGCAGCACCGAACTGCTCTATCTGGCCCTGCGAGTGCTGCGGCCCGGCCGGGTGCTGCTGACCGCTCCCGGCTTCAGCGAATATGAACGGGCCGCCGCCCTGGCGGGAGCGAAGATAAAGTGGCTGCGCTTAAAGCGGCAGGAGGATTTCCAGATCGACCCGGCCCGGTTTGCCGCCGCCATGGCCGGCTGCGACCTGGCCCTGCTCTGCAACCCCAACAACCCCACCGGCCAAGCCATAAGCCGCCGGGAGGCCGTGGCCATCGCCGCCGCCGCCAAAAGCTGCCGCTGCCGGCTGCTGCTCGATGAAGCCTTTGCCGATTTCTGCCCGGAGATCTCGCTGCTGGGCCACTATCACAACTCCCACCTGCTGATCCTGCGCTCGCTGACCAAGTTTTACGCCCTGCCCGGACTGCGGCTCGGCTTTCTGCTGCTGCCCCGCCATCTGCGCCCCCGTTTCCTGGCCCACAAGGAGCCCTGGAGCGTCAACACCCTGGCCATCAAAGCCGCCGTCGCCGCCCTGGCCGACCGCCGGTTCGCCGAGCGGAGCCGCGAGCTGATTGCCGCCGAACGGCCAAGGCTGGCCGCCGGATTAAGCGGACTGGTGAAGCGGGTCTATCCCGCCGCCGCCAACTATCTGCTGCTGGAATCAGAGCACGCCCGGCAGTTGCGGACCGACCTGCTGGCCCGGGGCATCGCCCTGCGCGACTGCAGCAATTTCCGCGGCCTGGGCCCCCAGTTCCTGCGGGTGGCAATCCGCTCCCGGCCGGAAAACCGACGCCTGCTGGCGGCCTTGGCGGCCCCGCGCTAAAGACGCGGGACTTGATGCCGGGCGACGACCCCGCTATTCTCGTTTCTGGTACTAAATACTATCTATTCAGATTTACCCAGGAGAGTGCGCGTTGCCCCAGTCGCTCCCCCCCCCGTGATCAAAACCGGCCAGGGTTTGGTGACGGTTGGCTCCGGCCTGGCTCTGGCCTTGGCCTTGCTCTCCCTGGCCATCTAAAGCGGACTTTTGCCGGTGCCGTACTCCCTGGCGGAACCCAACTACCTGGCCATCTATGACGCCAGTGAGATCTTCGCCGTTGTCGTGGCCCTGCTGATCTTTTCCAGCGGCTACAATGCCCTGGACCGACAACACCATGCCGGCGGCCTTTTCCTGGCCTGCGCCTTTCTCGGGGTGGGGCTCCTGGACCTGCTCCACACCCTTTCCTATCCGGGCATGCCCGATCTCATCACCGCCAACTCCAACCACAAGTCGATTTCGCTGTGGCTGGCCGCCCGTTTGCTGGCCGCCGTGGCCCTGCTGGCCTTGATCCTGCTCCCTCTGCTGGCTCCCAAGGCCCGCTGGCCCCGGGGCCCGGTGCTGACCGCCATCCTGCTTTACACCGCCGTCACCGGCTACCTGGCCTTTTTCCTCCCCCAGGCGATCCCCACCACCTATGTTGAAGGTGAAGGGCTGACCACCTTTAAAATCTCCCTGGAGTGGCTCTTTATCGGTCTCCACCTGGTCACCCTGGCTCATCTTCTACAGTTGTTTTTTGACAATACCGCTAAAACAACAAAATACAAGGCGCAAAAATCACGGCCCCGTCAAATTAAAGTTGTAGGGGTAAGCGTCAGTAACGAGACAGAGCTGAGGGGATAAAAAACAGAAGGTGTGCAGAGTTTGTCGGGCGCAAATGTG
>Ga0209614_1001618_pt1 | contig 16238 bp, 13 predicted proteins | sample BlaSprsedimmetaG_FD_185484 | JGI IMG/M metagenome (GOLD analysis project Ga0209614, IMG submission 185484) | Hot spring sediment bacterial and archeal communities from California, USA to study Microbial Dark Matter (Phase II) - Blank Spring... ... | reverse complement strand
AACAAAGAGACCAAAGAGGCCATGCTGAACACGATGTATGCGCTCATTAAAGAGATAGAAGAGGCTTAGAAAACCAGTTTATGAACTTAAAAAAATAATAAAAATGGCACCACAGGAACAACGTCAAAATATAGAACAATTCCGGGAAAAAGTAGCAGAACGTACCGGGCAGGTTGAAAAACCACAGGAACTGCTTGAACAAAGTCTTGCCCAACTATCGAAGGTGGGCGGTTTCGATTTAATGGAAGCAGCCGTGGATGGAATTCAGAACCTGAACCCCGAGCGCAAAGCCCGGAAAAGGATATTTCTGTCCGAGTCGTCGAAAAAGGAGGAACGCAACCAGTTGAAAAAAACGCTTCAACTTTGGGCCGCCATCCTTTCATCGTCCGACAACGTGATGGAAATGGTTGAAAGTTGCGAACAAAACGCACAGGTGGCGGAAGAAACGCTTACACAAAACCTGGCCAAAGCCATCGAAACAACCAAAGAGCTCGAAAAATCGTACCGCACGGTGGCGCTCTTCTTTAAAAATGCCGGCAGCAATAAAATTAAAAATCTGGCATTTATGAATGCCGATCCGGAACAGGTGAAAGACCTGGACGACACCCGGTTTATCGACACTGTACAGGAAGAACTGGTTAAAAACTTCGACCGGCTCGATTTGCGCGACAACTACAGCCTGCTGGTTGTACCGGGCTACCTGGGGTCAAACAAGGTGGTTGAAAAATGGGCCAAAATAGCCCACGAAAACAAAGTGATGCTGGTTACCGATTTTGAACACCTCGACACACCCGACGATGTTATGGAAATGTTTGAAGCTGCCAACCTTACTGGTGGCGATATTTACAAATCAAATGTGTTAATGACCTGCAACTACCTGGTTGGCCGCGATAAATACAAGGAACTGGGCGAGGAAGAAGAACTCTTTGTACCTCCCTCGGCAGCGCTGGCCGGCAACATTTACCAGACCCTGATGTCGCAAGTGGCGGCGGGTAAAAAACACGGCAGCTTAAGCGAGGTGGACGGGGTTTGCTTCGGATTGAAAAAAAGCGAAATTGCCAACCTCGAAAAAATGGGCCTTATTCCCATGGTAAACGAATATGGGAAAGTGATGGCCTTTTCAGCCAAAACATTGTTCAGTGGCGACAACCTTGGGCTTCAAACCTACTCAGTGGTAAGGGTTTTCGACTATGTTACCAAAGTGCTGATGGATTTTCTGAACCGAAGGGCATTTGAAAATTTCAACTCCAAAACCCGGAAAGAAATCCTCAGCCAAATTATCCGTTTTCTCGATGACATTACCGGACCAGGCAAACTCATCGAAAAATTTTCCATTAAACGGTTCGAACAGGACCCCAAACAAAAAGACCGCATTTACCTCGACATTCACATGACGCCATACTTCCCGGCTAAAAACTTCATGATTAAAATGGACGGACAAAAAGGCGACGACGGAAATGAATGGGATACAGAATACGAACAAAACTGATATTTTTTTATTGTTTAACCTTAAAATTTTTAAGTCATGTCATTTAAAGCAACATTTGAAGTGGACGGTAACAAATACCGTGTATTGAGCTGCAGTTACAGCCTGCACCAGGATTACGACAACACAGGAAGGCCATCTTCCACCACACGTGGAGGAGTAGTTAACCTGACCATTGAATCGACTGACGACACCAGCCTGTTTGAATGGATGTGCGACAGTTACATGAAAAAAGACGCCAAAGTTACCTTTAACAAGCGCGATGAGGATTCAAAAATGAAAGAACTGGAGATCATTGAGGCATATATGGTGAACTACGAAGAAGCGTTTGACGACACCGGCAGCGGAGCCATGATTCAATCCTTTTCGCTTTCAGCGCGCTCCATAAAAATGGGCAACGGAGAGCACGAGAACGAATGGGCCATTTAATTCGTTTGCATTTTTTTGAAGAAAGAAAAACGGAAATTCCGCTGTTTTTACATACTACTGAAACGTTCATGCGTTGGAGGAACATCCGGCATGTATATGTATTGGTTTGAACATTTATCATTTATATTACAGCTATGTCGTTAACTGCACGTCTCCATATTGATCAACACCCCCGATACGATAAAGGAATTCGGGTTCTATCCTACGATTTTTCTTTTAGCCAGGAAGTTGATTCCAGCGGTCTGGCCAGTTCAAGGGTAAAGGCTGGACTTATAAACCTGACCATTACCGGCATAAACGACACCGAACTGGTAAACTGGATGCTGAACAGATGGGATAGAAAAAAAGGCAAAATTTCTTTTTTCGGAATCAACGAATCGGGAGTACCCCAGGAAAGCAAATCGCTGAAATTTGAAGATGCCTTCCTGGTGCATTACGGAGAATCGTTTACCGACCAGTCTGACATGATAATCAATTTGAGCATTTCGTGCCGGAAAATTACCCTTGCAAATGCCGACTGGGAAACCGAATGGGATATGGAAGAAAATGCATAAATATTTAATCTAAAAATTTAGAGGAATGGCGCTACTTTCAAAAATAAACATTGCCATTAACCAGAAACCATTGAAAAGTTTTCAGCAGGTAACCATCAATCAAAACCTTTATGGAATTGATCGGTTTGAAATTACCTGCCGGTATGATGCAATGGAGGACCTGGACGATTTTCTGATTGAGAAATCAAAAGACTTTCTGGGTTTTCCCATTGTAATTCAAACCAAATTTATGCAGGGCGAAAACGAAAAAGATGGGTTGAATTTTCTTGGCTATGTTACCGAGATTCAAAGTTCGAGAAGTGCCATGGCCGACCGCGACGAAGTAATCATTTCGGGCAGCAGCAAAGAAATCATTTTAACCCGGAAACCGACCAACCGGGCCTTTCTTGACAATACGCTGGATGAAATTGTTAGAGAAGTGTTAAAAGATTACGAACTGCGCCCAAAAATCAATGCCCGGAACAAAACCAGGTTTCCCTATATTGTTCAATTTGAGGAAAGCGATCTGGAATTTCTGAAACGGTTGTCGATACGGTACGGAGAATGGTTCTTTTTCGATGGCAGTGAAATGATTTTTGGTGAGATTCCTGAAGTGGAAAAAAATCTGACCATTGGTAACAACCTGAATGATTTCAGGTATGAACTGAGGGTTGCACCGGTTCATTTTAGCCTGTATTCTGTCGATCCGCTTACCATTAAAGATGTTTACAAATACAAATCGGGAAACAGTAAAATAGAATCGAACCTGAATGTGTATGGCAAACATGCCCTCAACATGTCGAAGAAAGTATTTTCGCTGGAAGGCAAAGATTATTACGAACACCTGAATGTGGACGAATCGGAATACAAAAATGGGCTGGATACGGTTGGCGAAATTCAGGAATCGGTGGATGCCATTAACCTGACCGACATATCGGGCACCTCCACCAACGGCTTTTTGGCCGCCGGAAATTATGTGAAGGTAAGTTGTCCGCAAAAAGACAAAAAAGGAACACTGAACTACGGAAAATACCTGTTAACTTCGGTACAACATGTGATGGACAATACACTGACCTACCAGAACAGTTTTTCAGCTATTCCGGCCGAAACAGCCATCCCGGAAAACACCGATCCTTATTTTGTCCGCACCTCGTCGAACCAGCTGGGCATGGTTGCCGACAACAGAGATCCCAAAAAGCTGGGCAGAATCAGGATTAGTTTTTGGTGGATGGAGAATAAATTCATGACCCCCTGGGTAAAAGTTGTTACGCCCTATACTCATATAAACTGCGGTATTTATTTTGTCCCAACACTGAACTCGAGGGTGCTTGTTGGGTTTGAGGACGGCGACGTTGAAAAACCCTATTGCCTGGGTACGCTGTTCGATGAAAACACCTGCCCCGATCCTGAATGGGCAGGAAACAAAGATGAAAAAAATGCAAAAATTCATGCCATCCGCACCCAAAGAGGACAAACCATTGAATTTCACGACGAAGATGGCGCTGAAAAAATCAGGATTTATGACACTGACGGGAACAATGAACTGGAACTGGATTCGGCCAACAAAAAAATAAAAATCAGAACCAGTGGGAGTATGAACATCAGTGCTGGTGGCACCCTCAAAATCAATGCAGGCAACATCGAAATCAGCGCCGACGGTAACATCACCATGAAATCGGGCGATACCCTGGAACAAAATGCCACCGATATTAACAGCGAGGCAACAGCCAGCCTGAAACAAAAAGCGGCCACCGTTGAAACCAAAGCCGATGCCACATATAAAGCAGAAGGAGGCGCAACTGCGGAAATTTCTTCCGGAGGACAGACGGTAGTAAAAGGCGGTATGGTAATGATAAATTAAAACCGAAAGAAAATGCCATTTGCAGCAAGAGTTGGAGATATGCACATCTGCCCCATGTCAGACGGACCAAAACCCCACGTGGGCGGACCGGTAATGCCTCCGGGCTGTCCCACCGTTTTAATAGGTGGTATGCCGGCAGCGCGTGTGGGAGATATGGCAACCTGTGTGGGACCACCCGATACTATTGCAGTAGGATCAACCACAGTGATGATTGGCGGTATGCCGGCAGCAAGACAGGGAGATATGACTGTGCACGGAGGCACCATTACCATTGGCTGCCCAACGGTAATGATTGGAGGCTAATGAAAAACATTGTTAACAAACAACTGAAAATATTTTGAACTGAAAATAAGGGTTGCATGATCTCACCGATTGACAAATTAATGCTGAAAGATTTTGGATTCAGAGATTACGACAGCCTGAAAAAATCTTTAAAAACTGCACCCGGCAGAAGATTCGGAAAGTATGATTTTAAATGGCGACTTAAAATGATGTCGAAGTATAATAATCATAAGTCATCTAAGTCATCAGTAAAAGATGAAATTATAAAATACCATATTGGATATGAAGACTATGTTTTAAAGTCGAGAAGTGGAAGAAATGCAATATGGCCAAAAAAAACATTAAAATTATATGCGTTTCTATTTGAAGAACTGGAAAATCCCTGGCAAATTGACAATACTCACAAAAGAAAAAGACTTTACAGCATTAGTGATCCAAATAAAAAGATTTGGTTTAGGGCTATTTCGTATCACGAAATGATTGAAGCCATTGATATTTGCTACAAAAATTCTTACAAATTCGGAACTAAAACCAAAACCAAAAATTATCCCTGCAGGTTAAAATGGAATGAATGCGTAGCTTCATACTCTAAAGCAAGAAATATGCATAGTAAGTATTATCCCGGCATGACTCCAAAAGATTACGATGTTGCCCTTTTAATTTGTGATAATATCACTTCGACATGGAATAATAAAACAGGAAACTGGAAACCCTGGAATCTTAAATACAGGTGGTTACAACTGGCTTATTGGGACGAAAGCTACATCAGTATGGCAAATCTCAGAGAAAAAAATGTTAAATTTAGTCATGTCGCTGCTTTTGTAAATACCAAAGCCATGAAAGGCAATGCAATGGCTTTTTATATACTTGGAGTAGCGTATGCTGTGGGAGGAACACGTGCGGCAAAAATAATTAAACGTTTTTCCAGTAAAAAAGGTATAAATTTATTTAGAAAAACTATTCAGGATAGTAAAAATATACCAAATGCCTCACGAACCCACAAAACGGTTGATGCAACTATAAGATATAATGAGCTTATGAACCCATTAAACCCTTTCAAATAAAACTAAAAACAGCATTTTAAATTAATTCTTGAAAAATCGCTTAATCTTTCCTATTTTTATCAAAAAATAAAACTACTGCAAATGAGCGGGACAAGTCTGGCATTGAAAATTGGAAGTCTGGTACTTGGATTGGGTGCCTACATGGTACTTTTTAAAAAAGTGAAGGGATTGAAAAAATACGGTGTAACCAGCCTTATCTATGTACTGCTTGTTTCCCTGCTCTTGTCGGCTACTACCCTTTTCCTTTATTTGCGACCCGGAACCAGCGAATTTGCCGCTCTTATATTTGCACAACTTGTCATTATTTCTTTGGGAACCCTGCATGTACTTTTCGCCTCGGAGTTGTTGCCCTGGTATTCAGACCAGGTTTTTAGCATGCAACTGGTTTTCATCATCTGCATGTTACTTTTCAGCTACTTTTTTGCCAATATGGCTTTCACCTTTCTGGTAGAGTCAAATGTGGAAATGGTCTGGCACCTGTCTTCCCTGTGGTTCCTTGTTCCTGTACTGCTAAACCAAACCATTGAAAAACTGCTGGAGGTGCCACCCAAACAGTTTAAAAAATGGCACTATCCGGTGGGGGTTTCCGTAGAAGACCCCACCGACGAAGAGATGGAAAACCCGGTGGTAATAAGCTTTGTTTTTAAGAAAAATGCCGAATCGGAAGATGCCACCACATTCAGGGCAAAAGCGCCGCAGGAAATGAAACTGGGAACGCTTTTCTATTTCTTTATAAACGATTACAACAGCCGACACCCTGAAAGCCCTGTGGCATTTGCCGATAAAAACAACCAACCACACCCCTGGATATTTTTTAAGCTAAAGAGTAAATGGCTTAAGATAAAAACAGCACTCGACCCCGAAGACACCATTTTAAACTGCCGCATTAAGGAAAACGATGTACTGGTTTGCAACAGAGAACTTATTAACGAAAAAATTTCGGACCATGAAACCACTGAATAAAAAAGAGAGAAGCAAAGCCTTTATTAAAGTAGTAGGATTATTCCTGCTGAGTTTTGTTATAGCCATTCTGCTGGGTTTTTCCACCATGAACATGGGAAAATTATCGGAACAAAAATCGAATGCCGAACTGGAGAGGTTAAAAAATAACCTGAAATTTCAAGAAGAGGTTTTTGCACCCAATGTGGAAGAAACCAGCGGCATGCTTTCAAAAATACCAACGGCAAACGAAACGGGCGAGAACCTTGAAGTGTTAAACCAGGATATTGCTGCACTTTTAAGCCGAACAAAAAACCAGGTAAAAGAGGATGAACCCTGGGAGTCGAAAATGTATAAAGATGTTATTCAGGCGCTATCCGATCTTCAGCTGGCATACAACAACCAGGTAAAATTGAAGGCACAAATGGGCGATTCTGATGACCTTGGCCAAAAACTACAGGCATGTATCACCGAAAGAGATCGGCTTCAAACGCAGCTCAGCATGTTGCAGGCTGGCGGTGGCGGAGGTGGCGGAGGCGCCGATGTTGCCAAACTGGAAAAAGATTTAAAAGATACACGGGCGCAACTCGACAGATGCAACCTCGAAAATCGGGCGCTTAAACAGGAAATTGAGAAGGTTAGAAACCGGTAAAAAGAAAACTCACGGATTCAGTTTTCCCCATGCATCTGTTTTTATTATGAATGCTTCCTGCTTTCCATTCAACTTTTGTGTACCTGCAACCAGGTAACCGCCATCTTTGGTTTCCACCAATTTCATAACAAACTGGTCTCCCGGTAAACTCACCGTTTCGTACCTCGTCAGCTCATGCCCCGTTTTATCAATCCAGCACATAGCAACATCGTAATCAACGCCATTGAAGCTGTGACATGCAACCACATAACCATTATTTACCTTAATTAACGATGGTTTGTACTTCAGAATATCCTCACTTTTTACAACACACGGAAGCATGGTAGCACAATCGGTAGGACCTCCTTTCCCGTCAACCAGCGTAAAGCTCACCTCATAAGTCTGGTTGCCGGTTCTGGTTTCTTCAGCCCTTAAAATGGCAAATCCATCCTCCCACGAATTGTCAATATCCAGTCCTAAAATATTCATATCCGATGTTATCAGCTGCATAGTTCCAACCCCTCTCCTGTCGATTCTGGCAAAAAGAATGCGGTAGAGTGCATTTTCCTTTTCCTGCCAGTAACCTGTAAGAGCAAACCCGCCATCATCCACCGGAATCATTTCTGTAAACATTTTTGTGCCTATGAATTTAAAAGTCCTGTCGGTGAGCGAGATGATTTTTCCCTCCTGGTCTGTTTTCTGAAAAAAAACATCGATGGGATACCTGTCGTTAAGCGTATTGGCAGCAACCCCAATCTCGTCTGCAACGCTCAAGGCAATTCCGGGAAAGCCAAAATCGGTTTTGAAAGTTTTTGATGGCTGAAAATATACCGGACTGTTCACGGTTAAATCGTTTTTTAATCCCATCACAAAAAGCTTGTCGGGCGGTTCAATGCCTGCCATCATCCATTGGCCGCTTTTCAAAACCGGAGTGATCCCCGATGTCAGAAAATCAAAATCTTTCCTCGATACAACGCTGCCTTTTTCGTCTAATTTGACAACGCTTGATCCATTATTCCTGTTTTTCAAAACCACGAGGTATTCGCTGCCCTGTGAATGTTCAATATCCAAAACGGTTTCCGCCTGCTGACCCAGACTATTGTTTACAAATGTGGCAAAATCGCTTCTCAGCGAAAATTCTTTTGTCACACGGTTTGATTCGCCGGTTTTTGAATTGATTGCCTCAAGGGTAACTTTGTAATTTCCCGGCATGGTATATTGGTGGCTTGGCGACTCGGCAGACGATTCATTTTCAATGGAATCGAAGTCACCAAAATTCCATTTCCAGGAATCGGCATTGCTGGATTGGTTTTTAAACTCAACCTTAACCGGTACAATTTCTTTGCTGAAAACCACCTCGAAGCCTGCAACCGGAGGGGCAAGCGGTTTTTCCACCACAACTGTTTTTTCCAGCACATCTTTTTTTCCCGATGCCTGATGGATGGCAGTCAGTTTCACTTTATACTCGCCCGGATTTTTAAACAGATGCTCCGGATTTTTCAGGTTCGATGAACCGGAAGAATCGCCAAATTCCCACTGAAAACTGTCGGCATTTTCCGAAGTGTTTGAGAAAACCACACTTGCCGGAGCGATGTTGTTCCCGTTTTTCAACTCGAACCCAAACCGGGCTACAGGCGGTTTTGCTTCTGGAACAGATACAGAGACTGTTTCAGTGGCAGGCTGAGCGACAGCTGCATCGGTTATGGTAACAGTTTCTGAATATGTATCGGTTTCTCCTGTGGCGGCATTCTTTGCTGTCAGGGTTACCTGATAGGTGCCCGGGTCCGTGTAAATATGAACCGGGTTTTTCAATTCCGACTGGTTGTCACCGGAATTTTCATTTCCAAAATTCCACAAATAAATGTCGGCGTTGGAGGAATTATCGCTGAAATTGATTACCGCCGGTGCAGTTGCATGGTTGTTTTCAATAATGAAATGAGCTTGAACTGCCGGCAGCGTTCCGTCGGGTGAAGTTATCACAACCCAGTCGGTTGCAGTGCTTTCCCTTGAAAAACCCGGGCTTGTGGCTGTTAGCACCACACGGTATCTGCCGGGCTGCTTATAGGTATGCGTAGGATTTTTCCTGTCCGAAGTGTTGTCGTCTCCCGAACCCGGGTCGCCAAAATCCCATAAAAAACGGGTTGCATTTACCGACTGATTTGAAAAATTGATGGTTGCCGGCCCAATAACATTGTTTTTGGGAATGGTGAATCGGGCCTCGGGCGGTTGGGGCAAGTCTGCAATGGTAATAACTTCGTTGTATGTTGACGGCTTTTTCATTCCCTGCGCCCATGCAGAAAGCTGAACCTTGTAGCTGCCCGGTTTTGAAAAAAGATGAACCGGGTTTTCTTCTGTGGATTTATTTTTATCTCCCGATGCAGCATCACCGAAATTCCATTCATAGCGGTCGGCAAGTTCCGAAGTATTTTTAAAAGTAACCGTCGAGGGTGCTGTTTCAGATGATTTGGTATAAATAAACCCGGCAACGGCAACTTTTTCCGCTTCAACAATTACCTCTTTGGCAAGGGTATCGGTCAATCCGCTGAAATGATTTTTGGCTACAAGCTGCACTGTATAAGTTCCGGGATTCTTATACCTGATTCTTCCGTCAGTTTTGGTGGAACTGTTTTTTCTTCCGGAAGATGCATCCCCAAAATTCCATTCGTAGCTGTCAGCATTAACCGAGGTGTTTTTAAAATCAACCCTTGCAGGCGCCAGTTGATTGCTGCCCTGAATCTCGAAACTGGCAGTTACCGGTTCGTGCGTTTTTATCTGAATGCTCTGGTAATACACATTCTCCATGTTGGTTTGGGAGTTTCTGGCCGTTAGGGAAATGGTATAAACGCCACCGGTTTCATATAGATGCACGGGGTCTTTTTCGAATGACAAATTTGTGGCTCCCGAGGCAACATCCCCGAAATTCCAAAGGTATTCGTTGGCATACATCGAGTTGTTTGTGAAAGCAACTTCACAAGGGGCATAACCGTTGTTTCCAATGCTTTTAAACTCGAACAGAGCCTGAGGTTCGTTCTCCTTGTAAGCAAAAACCTCTACCTTTACATCTGCAATGTTCCCGTCAAAATCATCTTTAAAATACCACACAATGGCTTTCTCTTTTCCCGGGCTAACATTGTGTCCTAAGTCGCCATAGGCGGCTGTGGTTTTCACCTGAGTTCCCTGCCAGGTAACAAACAACACCACTGAAAACGATCGAGCCCCGTCGGTGGCAACAATATCGTAGGCAACCAGCAATTTTTCATCGTCAGAAATGCTTGTGGAAATGTTCGTTGCAAAATTCTCCTGGGCAGCTCCAATCCTGGCAATCAGTACCAGAAAAAGAACAAGCGCCGTGTATGTAAGACTCCGTTTCATACTATTCAGGTATTAAATTCATATTCAAAAAATTACTTATCATTTCAAAATTATTCTGTAGGGCAGCAAATTCACAGAATCCTGTATCAGTCTGGCTTTTAAAGTTTCCGATTTATGCCACAACTCCTCTTCCGGTATATCTTCCTTAGAATTCAAAAAAAGAACGACATCGAGGGTGCGGCTCAAGCCTCTGCCTGGCAATGACTCCACCTGCACACCTTTTTTTACTTCGGCAGCTTTTAAGTAGCTGCCAAATACCTCGAAGCACAAAGCTTTTATATCTTCTGCCGTTACAACTCTTCCTTTCGATAACAAGGCCCTTCGGAGTTTATTGAGCTTGTCTTCTTTCGACAATTTTTGCCTGCCTCCCACCGATTGAGTGACCAGAGACAGGCTTTTATCGTTGATATCGCTTCCCTTATAAACGCTGAGTTTGGTTCCCGGCCTTATGTTATTTGCGTTTTCTCCTGCTATCGACCAAAAATCAACACTTATTTTATCGTACTCAACATTCGATTCAACAATAAGATACGAACTCAAATCGGCTGAAACACCCGATGAGGCGATGCGCTGCTGAAGCCTGGACAGTATTTGATCCAACTGCTTAAGTTCAAAAGAAATCAAATCGCCTCCCTTTAAAGTGAATGCGGCGGCTTCATCCCTCACCAGGTCTAACAGATGCCCAATGGTTTCCCTGGCATCGCGCGAGTCGAACCGTGCAATTCCGCCTTGCCTGACAAAATAGGACTTCACTGCACTGTCTGCGTTTTCCAAAGAATTACGGGATACAAACACCGTGTTGGAACTATCGGAAACCCTGGCAACATCGAAAAAAAGATCGTTGGTGAGCAGGGGAATTACATTGGGACCTTTCACCACCGAGTGGGTGCTTTCGTTCAATTCGCGGTTGACCACTGGAAAACAGTTGAGTGATAAAGAAAAATCGTTGATCTCGTCGGCTGTAAACCGATGAAACATTTCTGCTTCCAACCAGATGATGTCCCGGCTAAACAGTTCGGGATGTTTTTCTTTGGTTAGCCCGGGTATGCCGGGGCCTGTATGCTCCGTTTCAAAATCATTTTTGCGGTAGTTGTTGGCAGCCAGTGTAATGAAATATTTCTTATAAAAGTCATTTACAAAACAAGTGGTTTCATAAGATAAGTCACGATCTTTCTTTACCAGATCCGATAACGATTCGCCCGTTTCGGTTTGTGCCTGCGACAGTCCTGCCTTAAACTGAACCTTTTTCCCGTTTATCTTCCAATTTACCGAAGGTATGGCAGAAAAAAAACGGTCGTCATCCACAGGACTTCTGAAAGAAAAACAGAGGGAAAGCCCATCGAGCAAATCCACCATTGGGTCTAACCTGATCCCGAGCAACAGGGAGGAACCAGATTCGCGGCCCTGCATCGAAACTCCGGCTACGATGTCTTTATAACGCCCGTCGGTTTGATACAGGTTTTTTCCGACAATTAGGTATTTTACTTCGCCGTTAAAAAGCGAATAGCTGCCTGCGGGTGTAAACCAAATATTCTTTCGGTCTGCATCTTTTCGTCCATCGCCATTTTGCAGCTCCCTGCTCAGATAAAACCGGTAGAATTCATTTACCGTTGCTCTTGCCTGAAGGGGTTTGGCATAAGCCAGGGCGTGGGCAGGAAAATGAGAAAACATGTTCTGGCTAAACAGCACTTCCAGCAATTTATCGACAATCCGTGCATCCGATTGATCTATTTCCTGTGAAACCCGATGAACCTCTCCGGCAAATGCACCCATTAACAGGCTCAACACCGGATCGAACGAATTGATGTCCTGCACATCGGGATAGCCCCACAGTTTGGAGGCATTATGAATCATTCTTCGCTTAATGGTATCAACAGAATCAACTGGCATATCATTCTTTTTATTTGTTCAAATCCAAACTCCGGCATGGCGAAAAAAGCCTGTCCGGCAATCAATAGGAAAAAGGCCCGATAAAAAAAGTTTCCGTATGCACCAGGGGCTCATTGGTTTTATCGATAACCCCCTGCACTTTCAATTTTATCTGGGTTTTTATACGTCGGCTGCGAACCATGGCAGCGGTTTCCACCTGTTCCATTTGCAACTCCACGTTTACATTCACCAATCTCTTTTCATTGTTGCGAATGGACTGCAAAACCGAATTCTTCAATTCATCTTTCAGCACGTGGGTGTTGTAAATGTTCTCGAAATCATACTCCGAAATGTCGGTTCCAAAATAAGGGTCGTGTTTCACTTCGTTGTAAGAAGTAACCGTAATGAGATGAATCATGTTATGAATCGATTTCTTCAAATCAACCCTTTTTGCATCTTTCTGGCTGATGATTGCATCGAACGAAAACGGTATGTCGAGATATTCAGGCATTTGTATTGTTCATTTATTAATCTATAGATTTAATCGGCCAGGAAGCTTCTTCCCGGTTTTTGTTCTTTCACAAAAATGCTGGTCTCTTTTTTCTTCCCAATGTAAGCCAGCGATTCCAACTTATCGAACAGCCGAGCAATGATTTGAATAAACTCGCCGAACTGTTCAACGCTGAAAAGTATATCGAAATGTCTGTATTCAAAGTTGATGCAATACACCAGCAGCTTCTCGAAATCTCCCTGTTTCAGTTCCGACCAGTTGGTAAAATAGTTCAACAACTCTTCTTTACTGGCTGCAGCGGCAGAATCGATGGTGTTGCGAATAACCCGGGCTGCATTTGCAATGTACATAAACAAATGAATGGGCGGTAAATCCGGAATTTCGTAACGCATCCTTAAGTGATTGGCCGATATGTAGCTGAGCAGATTCTCGGAAAGCTTGAAAACAGATTTGGCCAGATTGGTATCCTGGTTTTTTTCATTGATTTTTCGGTTAATGCTCAGCAGATCGAGTTCCATCTGACTGAAGAATTTTTCAGCAAATTCACAAAACTCGTTTATCTTTAAATGGCTCCTGACGGTCATGCAGGGTGGAATGTAGTCGTCGCAGACTGTGGGTACACCCTGTTCAATTTTCATTTTTCCAATAAAAAACGACAAAGGATGAACGCCTTCCTTATTTAGGTTATCAGCCGAAATGACACTTATTCTGAAGCCTGGAATGGTAAAAGGATAGCGGGGAGGATCCTCCTCTTCGTTCAGCTCTCCGAAAGGCTGGCGGTTAAAAGGATCGACCGTAAGTAAAATAAAAAATTCGCTTCCTTCGTTTTGTGCGTATTGAGACAACTCCAGCGAAATGTCCGTTTCCAGTTCAGGCAACTGGTGCTCCTCCGTAATTTCAATCTGGCCTCCGCCGCGCGTAACCGCCAAACACCTGAATATTTTTACTTTCAAAAACTTCTGGTTATCCATTTTAATAACCGTTTTCACAGAGGTCTCTTCACCGGCATTCACAGGCAGTAATCCATAATTTCTGCTGTTCAGAAAAACAGCTCTGGCATCGGTTAACTCATCGGAAAAGGCATTCTCCATCTGTAAAAAATGCGTTTTACTGATGTTCATTCCGTTTTGCCAGTTTACATGATAATGTTTCATATTCTTTCGCTGGTTTATTTAATAGTTTTTCAAATAACCGTATTTTACAGCACTGCATTATAACCCACAAGCGCTTTTTCTTCCTCTTTTTCAGAACCGAGAACGAAGGCTTTCTTCCTGTCCGATACAACCAGTCTCGTTTCCACATCTACTTCCACGGGTAAAAAGTAGCTGAAAAAACTTTTCAGCAAGCTGTTCATATAACCTTCCTTGTAAAATTCAACTGGACTGGTATTTTCCAATGGTCCTATTTTAACCGTTAACCGGCAAACAAACCCGGCTGTTTTATGGCCGGGAACAAAATCCTTTCCCAGTTGCGATCGTCCAAGCACACCGGTTTTTGCTTTTGTTAGCGGTTCTTTTTCAACGGGTTCATCCAGTTCACAGGCATCAGTGTTCATAGAAATTTTTTCCCGGAGGATATCTTCAAGACACAATGCCGTCAAACGGTAATTTCCGGTAATCAGGTGTGCGTAAGGCAGGTATTTTACCAGCCTGGCGGCATATTCCCGGGGGATGTTTTTATCCAGATTCCAGAATCCGGGAATGAATCCATTCAAATATTCTGCATAAAGGCTTTCCAGTTCCATATCTTCTTTAACAGTTGCCTGAACTCCCTGCCAGAATATTTCATTTTCAAAAATTCTGAAAAACATCCGTGCTCTTTTCTCTTCTGTCCGGAGTTTCATCGAATCTTTTGCAAGCTCAGCGCCCCCGGCATTCTTGTTTTCGGGGAAAGGATGAAAAAATGCCTCGGGCAGCGAATCGTAAACGCCGGCACGGTTCAAATGAAGGCCCAACGATTCATCTCCGTTCTCAAAGCTCTCCATTTCACAACGGTCAATATCCGAAGACCACTTCCTTTTCAACGGCCCATCAATGGCAGCGAATAAATCGTCTTGAGAAAGTCCAAGTTTCAACAGGCAGGAAACAACATACTCCGCTCTGATGTCATAAAGCATCTCATTTATATAACCCAATTTCCCCTGTAAGTTCATACTCACAATTTAAGAAAAAATTAGGGAATTGTAATGCGAAAAGTTTCAAGTTTTTACCGCCCGAAAAAAATTGCCGTAATTCAAGCCGGTTAATGGAACAAAAAATCTGAAGGATTTATGCCCGTTTTAAACGAATCTTTTAACACACCGCCTTGTGAAAACCGGTAAACCACTGCATCCTGGGTGTAATCAATGGCATCGGCAATATACATTTCACCGGTACGGGGATCAACGGCCAGGTGGTAAAACAGCTTATCATTTTCCGGAATAAAAGCCGAATCGGGAAGGTGGCGGCTGTTTGCGGCCATTTTGAAAAGGCCTTTGTTCAGGTAATAAATTGTATCACCGGCTGCATTCATTTCCAGTCCCGACGAAAACATGCCTTCGCTGAACCGGTAAATCTGCTCCATAGTTCGCGTTTCAGGATCGATGCGAACGAGTGCCGATAGATTTTCTTCAACCTCAACATTTACGTAACTTCCGCCACAAAGCGCCCATATTTTCCCGTTTTTATCCACCCGCAGGTCTTTGGGTTGAGCCGGAACTTTTATCTTGTCAACCAGTTCATCTGTTTCAGCATCAATCACCAAAATGTGTTCGCCATTCACCCAATGGGAAACAAAAACATATTTTCCGATTTGAACCATCTGTTCCGATGAGTACCCCTCCAAATCAATTGTTCCGGTAATTTCCAGCGTTTTTGGGTTGAAAATGGTGATGTGGCTGGCGTACAAATCGGAGATGTATGCTTTTTCTTCCGAAACAAAATGAATATAGCGCGGTGAAGTCAGGCCTGAAATTATCCCTTTAAATTCCACCGTCCGGGCATCAGCCACCACAATTTTTCCTGAATTGTTGACCACGATAAACAACGAATTCCGATATTGAGCAAGCGACTGAACCACATCGCCCAGCGGAGCATTGTTCCGTGCCTGAAACAAATGATTTGTCACCTCTTTTTTTTCGGGATGATAAAAGGAAAGCGAACCGTTTCCGTACATAAAATTTCCTTCGCAGGCAATAAAAATGCCGTTTTCGGTATCGAGGTCAAAAAAAACGGTTTCCACCGGCTCGTCGGTACACGACCACAAAAGCGCCAGAACAAATAC